>ERZ827181.1144-NODE-1144-length-31109-cov-9.952502_pt1 | contig 31109 bp, 25 predicted proteins | sample MGYA00519778_ERZ827181 | MGnify/ENA primary metagenome ERZ827181 (study PRJEB31778, sample SAMEA3449273) | human gut metagenome | biome: human gut; feature: human-associated habitat; material: faeces | place: United Kingdom | collected 2010/2012 ...
CAGTTGGTAGAGCACGACCTTGCCAAGGTCGGGGTCGCGAGTTCGAGTCTCGTTTGCCGCTCGTAAGGAGAGATTGGGTTATCCCAGTCTCTCCTTTCGTTTTTTATGTCTTAAGAGCCAGATATGGGTTCATCTGACCTCTTTCAGCTTTTCTTCCAATTGAAGAGCTGATATACCCAATTTAATAGCTTGCTCGTAGGCCTGACGTGCCTGGTGTTTCTTCTTTTGGCGGACATAAATGTCGCCCATCATCACATATACGTCAGCGTCATTCGGGTCAAGCTTTGCCGCAGCCTCAAGATCCAGCAAGGCCATATCGGTAAATTCCTGCTCCAGTTCCACATTGGCACGCATTTTCAAGAGTGATGCATCCTGCGGATATTCTTCCACCAACAGATTCAGGCGGTCACGGGCTGCAATGAACTTTCCTTCCTTCTGGTCAAGCATGGCAAGCCCGATACGGGCAGGCTTGTTTTTCGCATCCTTGCCCAATAAGACATTATAGTCGATACGCGCCTCCTTATACTGATGACGCTGCATGTAGATATAGGCGCGGAACAGGCGTGCTTCTTTCTCTTCGGGAATAAGGTCGATGACGTTGCAATAGTCGATGTATGCTTTTTCGAGCAAACCTTTATCCAGATACAGTGCCGCACGGTTCAGAAGGATAGCCGTAGCGTATGGCGTGATATTCAACGCCATGGTATAGGCTTCGATGGCTTCGTCCGCCTTTCCCTGACGCTTCAAGACCGTGCCGAGGTTGGAAAAGAGCAAGGCGTTGCGGGCATTCTTGGGGTCGAGCTTCAAGGCTTCGCGGAAAAGCTGTTCGGCACGCACCAAACTGTCCTTCTGTGCACAAGCCATCGCTTCTTCCACCAGCTCGTTATAGTTTTGGGCATACAGTCCGAACGAGCACAGGCAGACACACGCTATGATAATCAGTCTTCGCATAAAACAAATGTTTTCTTTCACCACAGATTACACTGATTTAATCTTTAAAATTATTAACTGAAAAAATCTGTGTAATCTGTGGTGAAAAAATCAAGCTTCTTTAATATAATTCACAATCCATGCGCCAACTTCTTTTGTACCATACTTGGCACCGCCTTCTGCCTGGATTTCGGGCGTACGCACGCAAGCATCCAGCGAAGCGTCTACGGCACGGCGTATCAGGGCACCCTCTTCCTTGCAGTCGAAGTATTCGAACAACATGGCTACGGAAAGGATTTGCGCCAACGGATTGGCTATGTTCAACCCCTTAGCCTGCGGCCACGAACCGTGAATGGGTTCGAACACCGGTGTGCTTTCGCCAGTAGAAGCGGACGGGAGCAACCCCATCGAGCCACTGATGCAAGAGCCTTCATCGGTCAGGATATCTCCGAACGTATTCTCGGTCACCATCACGTCGAAGAACTTCGGCTCCTGAATCATGCGCATCGCTGCATTGTCGACGTACATATAGTCGGTGGTTACTTCGGGGTATTGGGGAGCCATCTCCTGGGCTATCTGACGCCACAAGCGTGACGATGCAAGCACATTCGCCTTATCGACTACCGTCAGGTGCTTGCGGCGCTTCATGGCATACTCAAAACCTACCTTCAGGATACGTTCGATTTCGGGACGGGTATAATAATTGGTGTCATACGCCTTATCGTTGTCCTGGTATTTCTCGCCGAAATACATGCCTCCGGTCAGCTCGCGGATGCAAAGGAAATCGGCACCGTCCACCAGTTCGGCACGCAAAGGAGACTTGTGCAACAAACATTTGAAGGTCTGCACCGGACGGATATTGGCAAACAGTCCCAGCTTCTTGCGCATGGCAAGCAAGCCCTGCTCGGGACGTACCTTTGCCGTAGGGTCATTATCGAACTTGGGGTCGCCCACCGCCGAGAACAATACGGCATCGGCATCCTTGCATACCTGATAGGTTTCTTCCGGGAACGGGTCGCCCACCTTATCAATGGCATCTGCACCGCAGATAGCGTATTCGTAACTTACTTTATGTCCAAACTTCTCACAAACAGCCGTCATGACATCGACCCCCTGAACAGAGATTTCAGGACCGATGCCGTCACCGGCTAATACTGCAATTTTAAATTCCATAGGTCTTCTTTTTTAGGTAACCAGGAAACCAGGTACCAGGTGACCAGGTTTAATATAACATTTACAAAACTATTCAAGACCTAGTCAACTAGTACCTGGTACCTTGTCAACTGATTGTTATTCTTCAATTATATTCAACATTTTAATGGTCGCTTTGATTGCCGCTTCCGTCTGGTCGGCATCCAAACCGCGGGTACGGAACTCACGGTCCTCGTAATTCCACGTGATGACGGTCTGCACAAAGGCATCGGTACGTCCGCCGGGAGGAATGGTCACGGCATAATTGGTCAGCATCGGAAACTTGCGCTGCAACGTACCTTTATATATCTTGCGCAGGGCACGCACGAAAGCATCATACTGACCGTCGCCCGACGAACTTTCCTGATACACCTTGCCGTTGATTTCGATGCTGAGCGTAGCCATCGGCTTCAATCCTTGAGCAAGGGTGACGAAATAGCTCAACAGTTTCACCTTGTTTTGCGCTCCGTCGTGTTTCAGCACATCACTGATGATATAGGGCAAATCTTCCTGTGTCACCAGTTCTTTCCGGTCGCCCAATTCGATGATACGTTCGGTCACCTTCCGCATCGAATCTTCGTCCAGTTCCAAGCCCAGGCTTTCCAGATTCTTGCGAATATTCGCCTTGCCCGAAGTCTTTCCCAAAGCATACTCACGTACCCTGCCGAAACGTTCGGGAAGCAAATCGTTGCAATAAAGATTATTCTTATTATCTCCATCGGCATGCACGCCTGCCACCTGCGTGAAAACACTTTCGCCCACTATCGGCTTGTTGGCGGGAATGCTCATGCCCGAATACGACTCGACCACCCGACTCACATCGTTCAGACGGCTTTCATCGATATTGGTCACGGCATGGAAATGATCTTTCAAAATCGCCTGCACACTGGCAAGGGGAGCATTGCCCGCCCGTTCGCCCAAACCGTTGATGGTGGTATGAAGCCCTTTCACCCCACTCAGTACAGCCGCCAGCACGTTGCTCACGGCAAGGTCGTAATCGTTATGCGCATGAAAATCGAAGTGCAAGTCGGGATAACGTTTCTTCATCTTCCGCATATACTCGATGACTTGCAACGGATTGAGGATTCCCAACGTATCGGGCAACATGAACCGACGGATACCGCAATCCTTTAAGCCGTCGACCAGCCCAAAGACATAAGCGGGCGAATCTTTCATGCCATTGCTCCAGTCCTCCAAGTACACGTTGACATCCAAATCCCGCTCATGCGCATACGATACCACCGCCCGTATGTCCTCGATATGCTCGTCAAGAGTCTTCTTCAGCTGGTACGTGCAATGCTTCTCCGAGCCTTTCGTAAGCAAGTTAATGACCCTGCATCCAGCATCGTGAATCCAGTCGACCGACACGTGGCCGTCGACAAAACCCAACACTTCGACCCGCGGAAGCATGTTCCGCCGCGCCGCCCAGTCGCATATCATCCTTACCGCATTGAATTCCCCTTCAGACACCCGTGCCGAAGCTACTTCCACACGATCGACTTTCAAGTCTTCAAGCAGTAAGCGGGCAATCATTAATTTCTCATGGGGCACGAACGACACGCCATTGGTCTGCTCGCCATCGCGGAGCGTGGTGTCCATGATTTCTATTCTCGGATGATTTTCCATAAAACTTTTTTTACTCACCTCAGATTACACAGATTTAATCTTTAATCAAAAATTAGAAGCTGTTTTGAATTTCTCCAAAAAGTTTTTCTTGACTTGATGTATCCGTTTCCGTGTGTGCTTTGGGCGATTTTTTGGTCCTTTTCGCTCCTGTTCTTCGTCAGATAGCCCGCTATCTTCCTCATCACAGAAGCGAAAATGCCTCAAAAACTCATCCCAAATCATCGCACGATAAATTCAAAACAGCTTCTCATTTTCGTGTGTGCTTTGGGCGATAAATTCAAAACAGTTTCTGAATGAATGTCCTCAAAATGCCAGTCGAAATGAAGCTTATCCGGTGGCTGATGGATATGGCTGCATTGGGCATTGCAACTAGCTTCATAGGCTTATGAAACTAGTTGCGTTTCGGACGGCCTCTCGTGCGGAGGGAACCGTGCGGTAATAAAAATGTATTCTTGGCAGGGCACAATCGTATCTAAGAGTACAAGTGTGTGGAATATCTATCTGATTCTGCTCTTTTTAAATTAATTTTTCCACACAAATAACCAACTATTTCACCTTCTTTCATAATATTTGCTATAATTTTGTTACCCAAATGTGGAACGAAGTTAAGCCTACTATTATGAAAGGCACATGCGGACAGATAAAAGGGGGAGAATGCACTTTCTTCCAAGATATTTTCTCTTCGTGTCCTTTCAGAGTAGACGCAAGGACTGGATTTATTTTTAATACTCAACTTAATATTTAGTTTATGGATTTAGCAAATTTAGTTCGTAGGGCAGGAGCTACGCTATTGCTGGCTATGTTGTGTCTCGTTACGTTTGCTCAGGGAAAGACGGTGACCGGTACGGTTGTAGACGGCACAGGTGAGCCGCTGATTGGAGTAAGCGTATTAGTGAAAGGTACTACTGCGGGAGCGATTACCGATTTCGACGGTAAGTTTTCTATTCCGAACGTGAAAGCAGGAAGTACGCTGGTGGTGTCGTATATCGGGTATGCTACTCAGGAAATCAAGGTGGATGACCAAACTACATTTAACATTACATTGGCAGACGATGCCCAGCTGCTGGACGAAGTGGTGGTAATCGGATACGGAACAATGTCAAAGAGGGACTTGACCGGTTCAATCGCTTCGGTTGACGCGGAACAGTTGGCAGCCGTACCTGTAAACAATGTGTCGGAAGCATTGACTGGTAAGATGCCGGGTGTATCTATCACAACCACGGAAGGATCTCCCGATGCTGAAGTGAAAATCCGTGTGCGTGGAGGTGGTTCTTTGTCGCAGGATAACTCTCCTTTATATATTGTGGACGGATTTCCGGTAAGCAGTATCAGTGATATCGCTTCGGCAGATATCGAAAGCATCGATGTGTTAAAGGACGCTTCTTCTACCGCTATTTACGGTGCTAAAGGAGCCAATGGTGTTATTATCATTACTACGAAGTCCGGACACGAAGGGAAGCCGCAAGTCAATTTCGGTGCATCTTTCGGTATACGCAAGCGGGTAGGCGAAGTAGGTGTGTTAAGCCCGTATGAGTATGTGATGTACCAGCAGGAACTGAACCAGGACGGAACGAATTACGGTTTGTATCAGGATTTGGACATCTGGAAATCGGTAGAAGGGACTAACTATCAGGAAGAGCTTTTCGGACGTACGGGTAACCAGCAACAATACAACGTGAGTGTAAACGGTGGTACGAAAGAAACCAAATATGCGGTCAGCTATTCACGCAATGACGAAAAGAGCGTCATGATCGGGTCGGGCTATGCACGTAACAATATTACCGTAAAGTTGCAGACCAAGTTGAACAAGTGGTTGACGCTTGACTTGAACGACCGTTTCTCGTATACGGAAATTGACGGTTTGAGTGGTGGTGCTGATACACAGGAGAGCAGTAAGGCATACTCAATCGTGGCGCGCAGTACCATTTATCGTCCGATAACCCGTCTTTCGGAAGACTTTGTAGACGAGGATACCGGTAATACGGATTTTACTCCGTTGGAACGTATTAACGCGACTTATAAGAAGCAGACCCGTCTGCAGAACAATGCCAATGCCAGCCTGACATGGGAGCCGATAGAAGGCTTGAAATTCCGTTCGGAATACGGATACGGATGGCGTTATAATAACACAGACCAGGTGTGGGAAGCCAAAGCTACCGCCAATTCGAAGTTCGGTTATTCCGGCCAGCCTCAGGCATATCTGACCAAGCGTGTCCAAAAGGAATGGCGTTTGGCGAATACGGTGACATACGACCATAAGAACCTGTTGGCAAAACAAGATAAGTTTAACGTAATGATTGGTCAGGAAATGACCAGTTCATGGTATGATGATACCAATATGACTTCGGTAGGCTTCCCAACCGACAATACGGTAGACCAGGTGCTTGCCTCTATGGGTAACGGAACGGCATTGCCCACTGAAACTTATATTGGTATTAAGGATAATACTTCTTCTTTCTTCGGACGTATCAACTATTCATTGCTTGACCGTTATTTGCTGACCGCTACGGTCCGTGCCGATGGTTCCAGCAAATTCACCGACGGCAACCGTTGGGGCATATTCCCCTCTGTAGCTTTAGCATGGCGTATCAGCGAAGAATCATTCATGAAAAAAGCGAGCGACTGGCTTTCCAACCTGAAACTCCGTCTTTCGTTCGGTACAGCAGGTAACAACCGCATTGATGCCAAATACATGTATACGACTTATTCGCTGGGTAGCACGAGCGACCGTACCATTTATTTCGGTGAATCGGCAGCTTCGATGTTGCAACGCGGTGACATGCTTTCTAATCCTGACTTGAAATGGGAAACTACCATAACCCGCAACATCGGTATTGACTTTGGTTTCTTCAATAGCCGCATAACCGGTAGCATCGATGCTTATTGGAATACGACAAAAGACTTGCTGATGCGCCAGACGCTTCCGGGTGCTTCCGGATACAGTTATCAGTATCAGAATGTAGGGCAGACTTCTAACAAGGGTATCGAGTTTATGACGGACATTGTGATTGCCGATAAAAACGACTGGGGGTTGAACTTCAGCTTCAACATTGCATACAACCGGGGCAAGATTGACAAGTATCCTGGCGGAGCTACTTGGGAAAGCAGCCGTTGGTCTGGTTCGGGCGTTATCAGTCAGGAAGAATTCTATCTGGAAGAAGGCGGACGGCTGGGTGAAGTATACGGCTATATTTACGATGGTGTGTATACAACCGATGATTTGCAATGGAACGGCACGGGATGGGCAATCCGTACAGACGCGGAAGGAAAACCAGTGACTCATGGATTAGGTACTGTAACAGGTTCATTGGAACCGGGTTCGATGAAGCTGAAAGACGTGAATAACGACGGTGTTATCGATGCCAATGATAAAGTCCGTTTGGGCAATACCATTCAGCCCGTGATTGGTGGTTTCGGACTGAACGGCCGTTTCCTGAAGAACTTTGATTTTACGGTATTCTTTAATTATCAATTGGGAGGTCAAATCATCAACGGAACAAAAGCAGCTTCAAGTTATTATGAAGGCTCACGCCAACACTATAATGTGAACAATAACTTTACAATGGCCAACCGTTGGTCGCGCGTAGACCCCGTTACAGGCGAAAATATGATGAACCGTAATTTTGCCAATGACTACATTGCCGCTCATGGCGAACAGGCTTATTATGACTATATTAATGGCGTGAACAGCGGAAAGTCTATTTATAACCCGGCTACTGTAACCGGACGTCCCCTTACCAGCTGGGATGTGGAAGATGCATCTTTCTTGCGCTTGCAGACCGTTTCTCTTGGTTATACCTTGCCGAAAGCATGGAGCCAGAAGATGCTGATGCAAAATGTACGCATCTATGCTACAGGATATAACTTGTTCTGCTTTACAGGTTATTCGGGAGTAGACCCTGAAGTGGATTGCTGTACCAGCACTCCGATGACTCCGGGTGTGGATTATGCGGCTTATCCCAAGAGCTTCTCTATTGTTGGAGGTATCAACGTTACATTCTAAAAACCTGAAAAAAGGATTGAAATATGAAAAATATATATAAGACATGGGCACTGGCAGGCTTGGCCTTTGCCACAACATTGACATCTTGCTCCGACTTCTTGGACCAGACGTCTCCTTCTGAAATGTTTCCCGAAACGGTATACAATACGGAAGGATATACCCAACAAGCTTTGAACAAAGTATATGCCGGACTTGTGTTAGACCACACTTACGGATGCCGTATTCCGTTGAACTTTTCTACCAACAGCGACATTGAACTGGTAGATGCCTTGACGCAAGAAACTACTACGGCAGATTCCGAACGCGGTCTTTGCAGCTACAATGCTCCCAATTGGAACCGTTTGGCAAATAACTGGAGCGAAATGTTCGAGATTATCGAGAATGCCAATTTGGTTATCGAGGGCATACGCGGTTCCGAAATCCGTGAAAATGAAAACATGCGCTACTATTTGGGTGAAGCACTTACCTTGCGTGCCATGGTGTATTTCGACTTAATTAAGCATTACGGCGATGTGCCCATGAAGATGGAATCCACCAAAAGTGACGGTTCCAATCTTTATTTGGAAAAGACAGACCGTGATGTCATCATGGATTCTTTGCTGGTGGATTTGCAGGAAGCTGCCGAATTGTTGCCGTGGGTAGGAGAGGCAGGTTATACTTCTGAGCATTGTACCAAAGGTTTCGCATACGGACTGGCTGCCCGCATCGCATTGGCTGAAGCCGGTTATGCCATCCGTGAGACACCCAAAGAAGGTTATGTAAACCTGAGCGAGAAGCGTGAAGGCCAGTTGGGATACAGTGACCCTACTTATCCGACAATGCGCCCGGGTGATGAGAAACGACGCGAACTGTATGAACTTGCCTTGAATTGCTTGGATGCCATCATCACCAGTGGCAGACACCAGTTGAATCCCAGTTATGAAGATGAATGGTATCGTATCAACCAGTTGACACTGGACCAGACGTATTACGAGAACATCTTCGAAGTGGCACACGGACTGAATTATTCAGGTGAGATGGGGTATACGGCAGGTGTGCGTATCAATACGGCGGGTAGCCCGTTTGGCTTCAGCAATTCATCAGGAAAAGTGAAGCTGACTGCTCCTTTCTTTATGTCGTTCGATCCGGAAGATGTGCGCCGTGACATAACTTGTGCACCGTACGAATTGCGTGATGTGACTGCTACGCAGACCTTTACGAATGCTCCTTTCGGCATTTATGTGGCAAAATGGGATGTACGTAAGATGACGGAAGAGTGGCGTGCCCAAAATGCTGCTGTAAGTACAAAGACCGGTTATGGCATCAACTGGGTAGTGATGCGTTATTCTGACGTATTGCTGATGTATGCCGAAGTGGTAAACGAACTTTACGGGCCTAACGGTAGCGGGACATGTGGTAAGTCGGCTATGGAAGCTCTGGCGGAAGTGCGCAGCCGTGCCTTTAACGGGAATGCCGAAAAGGTTTCACAATACGTAGCCCAGGCAGCCGGAAGTAAGGAGTCGTTCTTCGACGCTATCGTGGATGAACGTGCTTGGGAGTTGGCAGGTGAAGCTGTACGTAAGTACGACCTTATCCGCTGGGGATTGCTGATAGATAAGACCGTGGAAATGCTTGATTCTTACAAACACGCCATTGAAAATGATGAGTATGTGGCAGACCTGTATTATAAGGAAAGTGCAGGTGCCGACCCTTGGTATCTGGTAGACTATTCCAGTGTATGCTGGTATGAAGAACCGGAGAGTACCAACGATTATAAGAGCGTCAGCTTCTGGGGCAATGTGAAGAAAGACGGGGTGATTCCTGATGACAACAGCACGTACGATGCGCTCAACTACATCAGCAGCGGCCTTATCAGCTACGATAAATATGCTGGTTTCCAAGGTGCTGCCGGACCTGTGATTAACCGTCACGTGTGGCCTATTCATACCACGACTATCAATGATTCTAACGGGCACTTGAAGAACTCTTACGGATTTAATTAATCTCCAATTTTAAAATGATATGAATATGAAAATCAACTATAAATATCTATTCATGGCAGGTGTCCTTACTGCAGGGATGACTGCCTGCGTGGATGACAATGACTGGGGAACCGACAGCAGCTATAACCGTCTGTTCGGGGCACAGGACATACAGGTTTCGGCTATGGCAACTACAGCTGAAGTAACTTTCGACCGTCTTTCAAGCGTGGATTATTACATCCTAGAACTGAGTACAGACAGTCTTTATCAAGAAGACTATCATCAAGGTTCCCGGATTGATACGGTACGCGAATCGCCTTACATCCTGGAAGGGCTGACCGGTGAAACTACTTACTTTCTCCGTATGAAAGCTTTCTCGAATAATGGTACGCCTCCTTCATTGTGGAGTTATTTCGAAGATGGAGACCGCCGTTCGTTTGAAACCGATGGTGAACAGATTTTCAATTCTGTGGCATCGGCAGACTTGACTGAAAGCACGGTGCGCCTGACTTGGCTGGCTGATGCCGAGGTTACACATATTGACGTGTACGCTTCTGAGGAGGATTTCGATGCCGGTGAACCGGCTCTTCAAACCTATCAGATAACAGCAGACGACCGCGCGGCAAGTGCATGCACCATCAGTGGGCTGGAATCGCAGACCGAATATTGGTTTGTTATCTATAATGGAACGACGAAGCGTGGCGAAATCGGTGCCACTACTACACCGCCGATGCCTGATGCTGACTTGAAGATTTCGCTGGAAGAAGGCGTTACGCTGATTGACCAAGTGCTGATTGACGACCTCGCTGCACAGGCGCAAGCCGCTGCCGGAGGCGCATCAAGCTACAGCCTGACGCTGGGTATTCCGGGCGGTGCTGCGATGGAGGTACATGGAGTAGATGAGGAGACAGGCGAAGCGACTGGGTTGGCAATACCTGAAGGCATGTCTGTTACGTTCTTTGCATTACCGGGCGAACGTCCTGCGCTGAGTTTCCAGAAGTCGCTTGAAATCGGAGGCACGCACGGATATATCCGTTTCGAAGGAGTGACGATTGTAGACGACGGCTGCCAGTATCTGGTAAATGAAAGCAACGGTGCCACTATCGGCGACTTTACGCTGACTAACTGTATGATAGATAACATGAACAGAAGCATCGTACGTCTGCAGGCTTCGGATGCTGTGACTTTCAACGCTATCACGATTGACAATTGTGTGGTTACCAACATCGGTTCAGGTGGCTATGCCGTATTCCGTGTGGACAATGCAGCGTATACCATTGGCGCTATCAACGTAACAAATTCTACGTTCAGTAATGTAGGGCATAACTTTATCCAGGCAGGCAAATGTGCCTTGTCAGAAGTGAATTTCAACGGAGTGACCTTCTATAATGCACCGAACAATGCCAGCCGTTACCTGGTAGATGCGAATGGAAACAGCACGAATGTCAACGTAGAAAATACTCTCTTCGGTCTGACTCCGGGACGAGGCATCCGTACCGATGGCACGGTTACGGTTGTCAACTCTTTCAAGACTACCGATGGCGTGTTCAGCAGCAATGACTTCGATGTAGATGTGACTTCGCCTGAAGCGACTTCTGTGGAAGTGTTTACCGATCCGGAAAACGGCGACTTCACGCTCTTGCTGGATGAGTTGAACGGCATCGGCGACCCGCGTTGGTTTACCGAGTAAAAAGGACAAACAGCCGTAGGCTGAATTTTAATATGTTTTTTCAATAAAAAGAGGCGGTACATCATGCACCGCCTCTTTTTGGCTTCTTATACAGATGCTCGTATTGGCCGATACAAGCGTTTACATTTGCTGATGTAAGCGTTTGTGATTGCCAATACGGGCATTCGTGTTTTCGGAAACTTTAGGTATAACTTGACGGTGCTTACGGCATCACCTTCACTCCCGTGGTATTGACCGTTTTCACATTGTCTGCCGCATGGTCAGGGCGGGGAGTACCCCATGCTACGTTGCACGATTGCAGCCGGATGTCCGAAGCCGTGTCGATGTAGAAGCCGTACGTGTTGCCACGCACGAAGCCCTCGCCGTCGCACGGACGCTTGTCGTAGATACCACCCTCGTAGGCGGTCTTTTTTTGCAGCGAGAGCGACACTTGGTCGAAGTAGATGTGGTTTACCTTTTCGGGTGTGTCGCCGCCTACAAATGCCCCGTTTTCGCTCGTACAGCGGATATTATGGAAGTAGATGTGGCTCACCTCGCCGCATGCGCCTTTTGTCGCTCCTTTCGGGAAACGCCAGCCGGCATCCTTGTGGTTGCCTACGGCGCGGGGGTAGGAGGTGACGTAAATGGCTTCAGCCTTTCCCCACCACACGTCGGAGAAGAAGCGGCAATCTACTATCATGTTCGAGAACGTCACGTCGGTCACCGTACCCTCGTCGCGGTTCTGGATGCCGATGCCCCGGTTGCTGTTCTTGATGATGCAGTTGGTGAAGAGCACGCGGCGGATGCTGTCCATGTTTTCCGACCCTATCTTGATGGCGCACGAGCGCGAGGTCATTGTGCAGTTGCTCACCACTACATCCTCGCAGGGACCGTATTGCTCGAACTCGCGGCGGTTCTTCAGGCAGATGCAGTCGTCGCCCGACTCGATGAAACAGTTCGCGATGCGCACGTCTTTCGAATGGTCCACGTCGATGCCGTCGCCGTTGCGGATTTTCAGGTTGTTCAGGATGCTGATGCCGTCTATCGAAGCGTCACGGCAGCCGATGAGATGTACGGTCCAGTAGGCGCTGTTGCGGATGGTCACGTCACGGATGACCAGCTTCTCGACATCCGTCAGTGTCAGCACGTGCGGGCGCGGGTCGAAGTCGGTCACGGGCTTCAGTTCGTACGAGTCTTCCAGTTCCTTGCCCATGAATGCCACGCCGTTGCCGTCGATGGTTCCCGTTCCGGTGATGGACACGTTTTTCAGTCCTTTGCCGCTAATCCACATCATCCCTTCGCCCCGGTTTTCGCCGAATGCGCTTTCGGTGTAGACGCTCTCGTTAGGGTTCGCCAGCAGGCACGAATTGGGTTCAAGATGCAGGTCGACATACGAGGCGAGCCGGAAGGGGCTGCACAAGAAGGTATGTCCGGCAGGGACGAGCACCGTGCCGCCTCCTGCCTTCGAGCAGGCGTCAATGGCGCGTTGCAGGGCAGGGGCATCGTCGGTGGTGCCGTCGCCCGTGGCTCCGTAGTCCAGGATGTTGTACACATTGGTTTGCTTCGTCTGACACGAGCCGAGGAGGCAGATGCCCAGCACGAAAAGCAGCAGTCGGTTTGTCTTAAAGATTCCAGTCATATCAAAATTGGTTTTTAGGTGAATAATTCGGTTATAAGTAGATGTTGAGAATTAGTTTATATAATGTGTCAGCTCAGAAACGCAGATTAGCGCGGATTCTTTTGATTTATTATTTTTCGATTTATGAAGTACGATTTAATGCTCAAATAGTAAATTATCAAATCGTAAATTAAAGTAATCTGCGCTAATCTGCGAAAATCTGTGTTTCTGATAATATCATTTCATTTTGCATACTTAACTTAAATCACTACAAAAATGCGCGGCGACCCCTCGCCTCGCATTTTCCACCTCTCAGAAGGCTCTTGGCGGACAGTCTTCCGGTTTGTTTCCCCAACTGGGAACGGGCTCCGGACCCATTTCGAACTCCATGGTACCGCCCCGAAGGATGTCTTCGTGGGTGATGTAGTTCTTGGTATAAGGCTTGCCGTTGAGGGTGACGCTCCGGATGTAGATGTTCTCTGCCGAGGCTTCAGGTGCCACGAGGCGGAACGTCTTGCCGTTCTCCAAGGTCAGCACGGCTTCTTGGAACGAGGGGCTTGCCAGCACGTAACAGGGCGTGCCGGGGCACACGGGGTAGAAGCCGAGGGCGGCGAAGACGTACCATGCCGACATCTGACCGGCATCGTCGTTGCCCGAAAGGCCGCCGGGCGCGTCGAGGTATTCGGTCTGTAGGATGTGGCGCACGGCGCGTTGCGTCTTCCACGGCTGGCGGGCGTAGTTGAACATGAACGCCACTTGGTGACAAGGCTCGTTGCCGTGCCAGTAACGCCCTTGGCTGAACATTGAGTCGAGCTTCGCCACGTATGCTTCCTCGCCTCCCATGCATTCCATGAGGCCGTAGGGGTCGTGGGGCACGTACCACGTGTAGTGGCAGGGCGCGCCTTCGGTGATGAACGGGGCGAAACGGAAAGCGTTGTCCTCGGCGAGGAAAGTGCCGTCGGCGTGCCGCCCCTGCGCGTATCCGGTGCGGGGGTCGATGACGTTGCGGTAGTTCTGCGCACGGCGCATCAGGGTCTCATAATCCTTTGTCTTTCCCAAGCGTTCCGCCACTTGCGCCAGCACGAAATCATCGTAGGCGTACTCCAGCGTGCGCGACACCTGTTCGCGTTTGTGGAAAGCGTCGGGCACACTGTCTTCCAACGGGATGTAGCCATACCGGAGGTATGAAGGCAAGGATCGCCTGCCCATGCCATTGATGTATTCTTCGTGCGTAGAGGGGCTTTCGAAGGCATTGCGGCGCATTCCCTCGTATGCCTTACGGATATCGAATCCGCCGATGCCCTTCACGTAGGCGTCGCCCAGTGCGGCAATGCAGTGGTCGCCTATCATCGCTGCCGTATAGCTGTTCCAGCAGGGGAAGATGGGGAGCCAGCCGCCTTCTTCGTATTTATGCACGAGCGATTGCATCATCTGTCCGGCGCGGGTGGGGTAGAGCAGGTTGAGGAGCGGGTGCAGGGCGCGGTAGGTGTCCCATAGGCTGTAGTCTTCGTAATAAGTCTCACCCTCAGGTAATTGGCGGACAGGCTTGCCGGTGGCGAACGAGGGATAGCGTCCGTCCGCGTCGCTGAAGGCGCGGGGCAGGAACGAGGCATGGTAGAGGGCGGTGTAGAACTTCCGCCGGGCGGTCTCGTCACCGGTCTTTACCTGGATGCTTGCCAGATGCCGCTCCCAGATGCCGGAAAGCTCCTGACGGGTGCGGGCGAAGTCCCAGTGCGGGATCTCGGCGGCGAGGTTGCGCAGGGCACCTTCGCGGTCGGTGAACGATGAGGCGGCTTTCACCAGCAGTGTTTCGCCCTCTGTCACGGCGAACTGCACGTATACGCCGATGCCTTGTCCCGACTGGATGCGGGTCTGTTTGGCGAAGAGGCTGTCGCCACGGAAAGCGCCGAAGGCGGCGGGTTGCTTCTGGTATTCGACTACGAAGTGTCCGCTGTAGCCTGCCGCTTCGCCCCAGCCCTGGTAGATGCGGTGCACGGGGTTGTAGCCGTAGATGCGTCGGTTCAACGTATCGATTTCGATGTAGCCTTCGCCTTCGTCGCTGTTGGGGTTGACCACTAAGTAGGCGTTGCCTTTTTGTTCGTAAGTGAAGCGGAAGATAGCGGCACGCGAGCGTCCGGTCATTTCCGCCTTCAGGTGCTCGTCGGGCAGGGTTATGGCGTAGTAGGAGGGGGTTGCTGTCTCATCGTCGTGTGAGAAGCGTGTGGCGCGTGCTTCGGGTGTGCAGCGCAGCGTGCCGCTTAGTGCCGCGAGGGTCATCGAGCCATAGTCTTGCGTGCATCCGCCCACTATCCAGTGCGAGTTGCGGAAGCCTTGCATCAGCGAGTCGCGGTAGTAATACGGGGCGATGCACTTCAGTTCGGTGTCTTGTGTCTGTGGTGTCCAGAAGTTCATGCCGTTCGGTTCGAGCACGGCGGGCAGAGTCTGTCCGTATTCTTCGGTATGCTTGCCGAACATGCCGGCTGTGCGGGTGGTGCTGGCTGCTGTTCCCACACGGGTGTCGATACAGCTCAATCTGTCCGGAATAGTTGGGGATGTGCATGACGGCAGGAATGCCGTCAGCAGCAAAACCCAAAGGCTGTTGGGGTTGAATCGTTTCATGGCGTTGATGTTTTTTAGGGAGTTAGAAGGAGTTAGAGGAGTTATCGCCCGCTTTAGCGGGCTTAGGAGTTAAAAGCCAATAGTCTTGTTATGGCTCACATTTGCAACGGTATTGTCTTTTAACTCCTAACGGAGCGAAGCGGAGTGATAACTCCTTTAACTCCTTCTAACTCCTTATATTTTAATATATATCTTTTTCTTGTACAACGGATATCCGATGGCTCCCATTACGCTCACGAAGAGCAGGGAGTAGACGGCGGAGGCTACATAAGGATTGCCGATGACGCTGTGGATGGCTCCGTAGACGGCGGGCTTGCACTCCGTGACGTTGAGCACCACTGCGGTCAGCTCGCTCAGCACGTAGAGGAAGAGCGGATTGACCCCGAATACTTCGAAGATGCGGCACCAGCGTTTCTTCCCTTGTGCGTCGATGAAGTAAAGCAGCGTAGCCTGGAGCATCGCCGCCATTCCACACGTGGCGAGGGCATAGCTGGGCGACCAGATGCGCTTGTTTAGCGGCAACCATTCCACTAGCAGGAATCCGGCAGCAGCCGGCAGGAATCCGGCAACGAAGAGCTTGACAATCTTCTGCCCTAAGTCTTGTGTCTCCATTATCAGCCGTCCGCAGAGGAAGCCGATAATCGTGTGGGCGATGGCAGCGAGGGTGCTGGTCAGCCCTTCGGGGTCGACGGGGCTTTTATGGTACAGGTGCTCGTAACCCAAGACCTTTGTGTCCCAGATGGCAAGGATGTTAGTAGAATCCATTGCGTAACCGTTTCCCCACTGGAGCAGGAGCGCATAGCTTAACAGCAGGATACCGGCTATCCACGCCAGTCCTTTGGGGCGTACGTAAAGGGCAAGCAGCGAGACAATGCCGTAGCACAAAGCAATGCGCGGAAGCACGCCCAAGATGCGGATATGGGCAAAGGGCAGGAAGTCGCCTTCGCACGCAAACTCGAACCAGTAGATACCCCAACCGATGAGGAAGATGAGCAGGGTACGCCGCACAATTTTCTGTAGGACGGCAGGGGAGGGTTGGAACTGGAATTTGCGTAGAGCGATGTAAGTGGATATTCCCATGATGAAGAGGAAAAAGGGGAACACAAGGTCGCACGGCGTCAGTCCGTTCCAAACGGAGTGGCGGAGCGAGTCGTACGAATATTCCCCTCCGGCATTGTTGACCACAATCATGCCGAATACGGTGATGCCCCGCAGGACATCGAGAGAGAGAAGCCGTTGTTTCATATTGAATGGTTGTGAGTATATGTGACATTTCACCACAGAGGACACAGAGGCTTAAAATATTTCCTCTGTGTACTCTGTGTCCTCTGTGGTGAATTTTATCATATAAGCTAATATTAATCTGTGTAATCTGTGGTGAGAAGCGACATTGCTTTGCGGGCGGTATCGATGCAGTCGCCTTCTGCTTCAGTTTTGTACGGATTATGTTGCAAGGTCCACGGCTCTTCCATGGCGTACCAGTCGATGTCCTGCATCTCTCCGCCGTCCAATACGCCTTGCAGCATTTCCCACCATGCCGCCCAACGCTTGTAGTAGAAGTCCTTCAAAATACCGTTCCATTCCTTGTGGGCATAGTCGCGCAAGCCGCCCTTATCGGCACACTCGCGGTTGCCCCATGTAGTGATTTGCACACGGGCGTTCCATTCGTACAGGTCTTTTTCTTCGGGTGTGTTGCCCAAGCTGCGTGCCTGGTTTATCCAGCGTCCTACGCGGAATTCGCTACGGGTAGCAAGCAGGCGGTCTTGTGCCAACAAAAGGTTGAGGAATTCTTTCGAATGGCGTGCATAGCTGCGCTTGTCAAAGCTCTTGAAGTCGGCTATCGCCCGATTGTAGACGATTCGTCCGCGGTCGGCAAGTGCCTGGCGCACGATGTCCACCAGGTCGTATTCGAAATTGTTGTTACCCCGGAACTTGTCGGCTGCTTCCAGCATCAGGCGTGCGGCGGCCTCGGTAGAGGTAGGGTCGTAATAGTTTTCCATCTTCGACCAGCTCGATACTTGGAAGTTGTTCATGCTGGGACGTCCGCAGAAGATGGATTCGTGAGGTCCTTGCTGGTTGTTTCCGAAGGGACAGTTGTAGATGCCGTCGGCAAGAATCATCCATGCCTGTTCTATCTTTTCGTCTTTTGCTTCATAGCGGGCAGCCAGATACTCTTTCAGCCAGCTTTCCTTAGTGATTTTCTCGGGACGCCACGGCAATTCGCACATCAATTCGAACATCACCGGATTGTTTTCGCTGCCTTCCATGGTCAGGCCGATGCCTTTCAAGTGGGCGGCAAGCGGGTTGTTTTTGGTCAGGTAGAAGTTATTCAGCAGTTGGTCCATGCGCCCGTGCAACCCAACATTGGCTCCGAAGTTCTCCAGCATACAGAACAGCCAGTCGTGTTGCTCGTATCCTTTCTCGCGCTTCCAAATAGAAGGGATGCCCCACATGGGACGGCATTCGCTGAAGAGGTCAAGGATAAGCAGGTCGCCGTTCTTCAGGTTCTTCATCATTTCCGGACGTGGGTTCTCGGTCCAGCCTTGCACCACCCAGACGGCTTTCGGGTTGACTTGCTTCATCGCATCCATTATCGCCTTACCGGCTTCATCGAAATCAACTTCTCCGGCATTCTCTAATTCGTGGAAAGGATCCATTGAATAGTAGTTGGCTTTGCCGAAGAGTTTCTCTTGTTCCTCGTAATAGAGGGCAGCGATTTCGGCAAACCGCTCGTCGGTAGGCATTAAGAATGCCGGACGGGTGAAACCGTTCCACAATTCCGGTTCGGTCACGTTCAGTCCCAGTTTCTGGTGAGCGTCATGAGGAACCATGCCCGAGTATCCCGGCAGTACCGGCTCGATACCGTATTCGCGCATCCGTTTCAGGATTTTCTTTTGCAAGGCTTCCTGCTGCGTGTACCAGCTGTCGGGATTCGGCCCGCCCCATCCTTCGAGGTTATTCATCGCCCACCAGGCAAGGAACGCCGGACCGGCAATGAAGCGGTTGGTTTCTTCTTTTGTGTAGCCCAGTTTGGCAAGCATGTTGCGCCATACACATTCCTGTCCCACGGCGGCAAGCGGAAGGTTGATGCCGTGCAGTGCCATCCAGTCGATTTCCTTTTCCCAGCGTGCCCAGTCCCAGAAAGCCATGGTATACGAGTAGGTGCAATAGTTGAAGTCGTAGCGCAGGCTCAGGTTGGTTTCATGTCGTTCGGGCTTGGTGACGGGTGGGAGAGAAGCGGGCAGTTCTGCCGTCATGTTGTTCCACGAAAGGTGGATGCCGGCATAGTATTTCAAGTACCAGTTCAGACCGGAAGCAATGTTTACGTAGGTGTTTCCGCGTACCACAATTTTGTTTCCTTTTTGGTCCAATTCGAAGAAGTCGGTATCTGCGTTCTTCTGGAGCTGAATGATGAATTTTTTAGATGCTCCCGGTTCGATTCGTTCCAATAGTCCTTTGATAGGGTTTGCAAAAAGAGAGAAGGAAAGCAGGCACAATAAGCCTGCCAGCAAGAGGTTTCTGAGCTTCATATTATTACATTGTTTATAGGTTTTTGCAAATGTAATAAAAATGAACGAATGAACAAAGAAGCCGCATGGGGCTTTTCGCAATATGGATACCGTATTTTCCCAATAAACTGTAGGGGCGTATCGCATACGCCCGAAAACATCTACGTGGATTAGTTGACGCATTCGGGCGTATGCGATACGCCCCTACATGGGATGTTTGCGGAATTTATATTCCGCCATTCATTTTTGGATTGTATACGATGATGCAAAAGGGAAGAACCAGGCTTATTCCCCTGCATCAGGTGCATGGCTTCGTGCATATAGGCAGCTGTGTTGCCGGATGCATATCAGTCCTTCCCTCAGTCCTGATAGGTAGGACTGTAGTCCTAGTATATAAGGACTGCAGTCCTGGCACGTTAAAACAGCAGTACAGGTTCATCGGGACTGGCAGGACAGCCGTTGTCTTTGCCTATGCAGCTACTGTTTACTTTGGAATCATTCGTATTTTATGTTTTCTTTTCAATTCATCTGAGAATTCCGCATAGAGAGCTACGGGACCCAAGTGCCAAAGCTTCGTAGTTTCCTCTGCCAGTCTTTTGTAAGTATCCGAACTATAAAACCGGTAAAGAGCTGTTCGAAGTGGTATCTTTTGGTCATTGGCGTATATCTGCGCTACCCGGCTTACTTTTCCCGGCAACAGTAAATACAGATTTTGGTTGGTAATTTCTAAGTTCATCCTTTCACCTCCTTTGCTTCTTTAAATATGAGATAATGCAGGGAACATTCCGTATGGAACAGCCATTGGTCAACAAGCACGTATGTCTTCAACTCATTGATTAGCTCCGTTTTGTTCAACAATCCACCTTCATATAAGGCAAAAGCGGCATACACACGGTCGTTGGCACAGGACCTATCACGATGTCATGATGATGTTCAAAGTCCTTGTCCATGCGGTTAGCCATTACGAAATCTAACCACTGCTCTGTAGGTGACGTAAAATGGAGAACGTCTAACTGTGTGCGATATGTTTCGTCCAGTTCATAGACATTGACGTAACCTGTACCGCTTTTTTGTCCCAATTTGCGTTTCACCCAAAGCGTAGCCTGCCTTTCTGAAGTTGTCGTATAGAAACCGCTTCCGTAGTCTAACGCCCTGTTGGTTCTTCTTATTTCAGGCTTCTTCACCTGTTCTATACTGCCGTGATAAAGTATCATTTTTTCGCTTCGCTTTTTCGTCTGTCTATCAGTTCTTCTATCTCATCCATTAGCCATTGATGACTTTGCGTGTGAAGCACCTCAAAATTGTCTTCCAAATAAGGCAATACGCCATATCGTTCAAACAAGGTAGCGACTTCTTCACCACTCATTTGATGCTTGTTCTTGTACTGTTCAATGCAGAACGACAAGAAATAGGCTATGTCAAGTTCTTTGTCTTTCTTATCGGTTTTCATTTCTTCATCATATTAACATATTAACGTGTAGCTTAAACAAACATTCCAATAAACACATCATGATATGGAAAAGGAAGAGGGGAGACTGATAACCGCTTAGAAGAACTTTGTGTCTTCGCCCAGGATGTCGGAAAGAAGCAGGTTGGCAAGACGGCTGGTCCCGAGGCGGAACAGTTCATTGGTAAGCCATTCCTTGCCCAACAGTTCTTTTACGATAGTATAATATACCACTGCATCATGTACCGTGTTGATGCCTCCGGCAGGCTTGAATCCTACTTTGCGTCCGGTCTCCAGGAAGTATTCCTTGATTGCCTGGCACATCACGAAAGCTGCTTCGGGAGTGGCGGCGGGCTTTTCTTTCCCGGTGGAAGTCTTAATGAAATCGGCTCCTGAATACATGGCGAGGATAGAGGCTTTCTTGATGTTTTCGGCAGAGCCTAATGCGCCCGTTTCGAGGATTACTTTCAGGTGTTTTTCACCACACACGTCTTTCAGTTCCTGTATTTCGTCGCACATGCCTTCATAGTCGCCGCTGAGGAACTTGCCTACCGGAATCACGATGTCTATCTCGTCGGCTCCGGCGTGGAGCGCCATGGCGGTCTCTGCTATTTTCACTTCGGTGAATGTCTGCGAGGAAGGAAAGCCTCCCGATACGCAGGCTATCTTCACGTTGTCGGCTTCCAGCGTGTCGTGCACGATTTCCGCCATGTTGGGGTAGACGCAGATAGCTGCTACGTTCTTCAGGTCGGGGTGTTCGTCATCGAAGGCATTGACCCGTTCGGTGAACTTCATGACACTTGTTTCGCTGTCCGTACATTTCAGCGTGGTGAGGTCGATGCAATGGAAGAGGAACTTCTTTACTTCGGGCGTGTCGTTTTCCGCCGCGTATTTCTCGATAATGTGGGCGGTCTTTGCCGCGATGTCCTCGTCTTTTAATGCCGTGTTGTATTTTCCCAATGCCATGTCATACTTGCTGGGTTGGTTCAGGTGCTCTTTGTCTTCCATATCCAAGTTTTGGAAGAGTTCGCTTTCAAATTCTTCGTTCTTGCTCATGTCGTTTTCAATTTTGGGTTGTTTTGATGTCTTTCTTTATCGCGTGCTGTTTTCTTTTCCAGGTTCTTCCGGAAAGCTTCGGTCAGGTTCACGCCCGTTTGGTTGGCAAGGCAGAGCAGCACCCAAAGTACGTCTGCCATCTCGTCGCCCAGGTCGTGTTTCTCGCCTTCCTTGAACGACTGGTCGCCATAGGTGCGTGCCATGATGCGTGCCAGTTCGCCTACTTCCTCGGTCAGTACCGCCATATTGGTCAGTTCGCTGAAGTAGCGTACGCCGTAGGTCTTTATCCAGTTATCGACTGTTTTCTGTGCTTCTTCGATTGTCATAATTATTTAGTTGACAAGTTAACGAGTTGACAAGGGAACAAGGTCTTGAATTGTTATGCAAGGTATTTAGAGCCTTGTTAACTCGTCAACTTGTTACCTTGTCAACTGGATTGTTTTTTTATTCCTTATTCTTCGTATCCATACATATCGTGACGGGACCGTTGTTCAGCAATTCTACTTTCATGTCGGCTCCGAATTCTCCGGTACCTACCTGCTTGCCTAAGGCGATGCTCAGTTCGTTGCAGAAGTATTCGTAGAGAGGAATGGCGGTTTCGTGCTTGGCGGCGCGGATGTACGAAGGACGGTTCCCCTTCTTGGTAGAAGCCATCAGGGTAAACTGGCTGACGACGATGATATCGCCTCCTGCTTCCAGAATGGATTTGTTCATCACTCCGTTCTCGTCATCAAATACACGCAGGTTGACGATTTTCTTGCATAGCCAGTCTGCATCTTCTTGTCCGTCGGCTTCCTCGATGCCAAGCAGGACGAGGAAGCCTTCCTTAATAGCCGATCTGCACGTCCCGTTGATGGTGACCGATGCATGGCTTACACGTTGGATTACTACTCTCATATCGGTTTTTAGGTTTTTCGCAAAGATAATGATTCTTATTCAATTCTCTGGTATGAAACTTGTATGAAACATGAAGAACTTCTATATTTGCGGAAGGGGTAATTATTTTTTTAGTTTACAGAAAATTGATTTTGTTATGAACATGAAGTTTTTATTTGTTGGGGTTTGTATGCTATTGTCTGTATTGTGTAGCGCAGCACAGACATTGTCACTAGAAGAAAAGTGCCGGTTGATTGTAACGACAGATTTAGGGGGCACTGACCCTGATGACATCCAATCGATGATTCATTTGTTGGTATGCTCGAATGTAATCGATATTGAAGGGTTGATCAGTTCACAGGTATGGATGGACGATCCGGATAAGACAGAGAAACTGGAAGATGTCGTTCGGAAGTTTGGAGAAGTCTTGCCACGCTTGAAAAAGCATGCAGCAGGATATCCGGATTTAGATTATCTGTTGTCATTGGTTAAACGGGGACAAGCAAAATCGAATATGGATGGAGTAGGAGAAGGCAAAGATTCTCCTGGCTCTGAACTGATAATTTCAGCTGTAGATAAGGCTGGAGACAAACGTCCGGTTTGGGTTGCAGCATGGGGTGGAATGAATACAGTAGCACAAGCTATATGGAAGGTAAAACATACCCGGACCGAAAAAGAACTTGAACGTTTCATAAACAAGCTACGTATTTATGATGTCTTAGGGCAAGATGATGCCGGCGCGTGGATTGCTCATAATTTTCCAGAGATTGTATATATCCGGAATAAGGAAGTGTATGGATGGGCACCATCTGATGAGTGGACAGACGAGCATATTCAATGCTGTATGCCTTTGGGTGTATATTATCCCGACCGGATGTGGGCAACGGAAGGTGATAGCCCTTCTTTTCTATATGTGTATGCCAATGGACTGAACGTTCCGGATAGTTTGGAGTATGGAGGCTGGGGAGGCCGGTTTTCTAAGAAAAAAACAATGGGTGTACGGGGTATGGATTTTATAGAAAAGAGCGGAAAAGACGAAACGCAGTACGACCCTTATGGTGTGTATGCAAGTACATCCGAAGGTGTTGGAAGTATAAATAAGTGGCAGAAGCAGATATGGAATGATTTTGCGGCACGTATGCTGTGGACTTCTACAGATAAGTTTGAGGATGCCAATCATCATCCGTTGGCGGTATTGGATGGGGATGCATCTTTACATTGTGTATTCCGTAGGGTAAAAGCAGGAGATGTTTTGTGCTTTGATGCTTCTGCATCGAAAGATGTAGATGGGAATGAATTGCATTACAAGTGGACAATTTATGAAGCCCCCAGCACTTATAAAGGGAGTATGCTACTTGATGGAGATTCTTCTGCTCAATGTACCTTACAAATTCCGACAGATGCTTCGGGTAAAAGTATTCATTTGATTCTGGAAGTTACAGATAATGGTATGCCAGCATTGACGGCATACCGTCGAGTTGTGTTGAATGTGGAATAATGAAGCCCAATCGGATTTTTCAGATACGGTAGAAAGTATACAGGCACAGAGCTTTTGGAAAATATTTCCGAAAAGCTCTGTGTATTGTTAGACTCGTTTCACAAAGTCTCTTTGATGGTTTGCGCCACGCTCATCCCTACCACTTCGGCGAGTTCTTCCAGCGAGGCTTTCTTGATGCGTGCCACGCTCTTGAAATGTTTCAGCAGCGCTTCCTTACGCATTTTGCCTACGCCCTTGATGCCGTCCAGTGCCGAGGCAATCTGGCTTTTGCTCCGCTTGTCGCGGTGGAAAGTGATGGCAAAGCGGTGGACTTCATTCTGTATGTTTTCCAATAAGTGGAAGAGGGGAGTCCCCTGCTTGAGCCCGATGTTTCTGGGTGGAAAGCCGAAGAGAATTTCCGAAGTGCGGTGCTTGTTGTCTTTGGCAAGTCCGGCTATCGGGATATGCAGACTGAGCTCGTCTTCGATGACTTGGCGCACCACTTCCATCTGTCCTTTGCCGCCATCGGTTAAAATCAGGTCGGGCAATTCTCCTTGCTCTTCCAGAATGCGTGTGTAGCGGCGGCGTACCACTTCTTGCATCGAAGCATAATCATCGGGACCTACTACTGTCTTGATGATGTATTTGCGGTAGTCCTGTTTGCTGGGGTGTCCTTTCTTGAATACCACGCAAGCCGCTACGGCATCCGCTCCCTGGATGTTGGAATTGTCGAAGCATTCGATGTGCAGGGGCATCTTGTCCATGTGCAGTTGTTCCTGGATTTCCTTTAGCAGACGGACACTGCGTTGTTCGGGATTCAATTTTTCGGCTTGCTTCAGTCGGTCTACTTTGTATTGCTTTACGTTGAGGATGGACAACTCCAGCAGATGCTTCTTGTCGCCCCGCTGGGGAATGGTGAAAGTTACGTCTTCCATTTCCAAATCTAACTCGAACGGCACGATGATTTCTTTCGACTGGCTTTTGTAGCGTTCGCGCATTTCTACGATGCCCATCTCCAGCAGTTCTTCTTTTGTTTCCTCCAGTCGCTTTTTGTATTCGAACGTGAAGGCTTGGTTGATACACCCGTTGGCGATGTGCAGATAGTTGATGTAGGCGGATTGCTCGTCGTCTTCGATGGAAAAGACATCGATGTTGTGCAGCACCGAACTTACCACTTCGCTTTTCGACCGGTAATTCTCAATCAGCTCGTATTTCTCTTTGATGAGCTGTGCTTCTTCAAACCGCATTTCGTCGGCAAGCCGCATCATTTCCTGCATCATCCCTTGGCTCACTTTTTGCGTGTTTCCCTTTAGCAGTTCTTTAATGGATGCAATGTTTGCCATATATTCTTCGTGCGATTGCGCTCCTATGCAGGGACCTTTGCAATTCTTGATGTGATATTCCAGGCAGACCCTGAATTTGCCCGCCTGAATGTTTTCGGGTGTGAGAGCCAGGTGGCAAGTACGGAGAGGGTACAGTTTCTTGATAAGGTCGAGCATGGCTTGCATGGAAGGGAAATGGGTATAAGGTCCGAAGTAGGTGGAACCGTCGCGCACAATCTTCCGTGTCTTGAACACACGCGGAAAGTATTCGTTGCTTACGCAAATGGAAGGATAGCTTTTGTCATCTTTCAGCAAGACGTTGTAGCGGGGCTTGTATTTCTTGATAAGGTTGTTTTCGAGCAGGAGCGCATCTTCTTCCGTGTTTACCACGATGTAGCGTATGTCGGCTATCCTGCTCACCAGAATACGGGTTTTTGCCGAGTGGTGGTCTTTCGAAAAATACGAGTAGACACGGCGCTTCAGGTTCTTTGCCTTCCCCACATAGATGATGGTTCCCTCTGCATTCAGGTATTGGTAGATGCCCGGGCTGGTTGGCAGGTTCATTACGATTCCCCGCAAGTATTCGTTGGTCTTCAGTTCTTCCATACACTAAGTTGTTTGTTGTTGATGATTTGTTTCACCACAGAGGACACAGAGGCACACAGGAAAATGAAAAATTAAGAATAAAAAAGTAAAGACTCTGTGTGCCTCTGTGTCCTCTGTGGTGAAAAAGGAATCTTATAATTGCAAGAGGGTAGTCACTTCCACGTCTTCGGGGAATGCCTTACGCCCGTTCAGCCCTTTCAGCTCAATGACGAAGTTGATGTAGGCTTGCTTAGCTCCGCATTTCTTAACCAGCCGATGAGTAGCCGCCATGGTGCCTCCCGTGGCGAGTAGGTCATCGTGAAGAAGCACTACATCGTTTTCATCGATGGCATCGCGATGGATTTGGATGGTATCGGTTCCGTATTCTTTGGCGTAGGTCTCTTCGATGACTTCGGCGGGAAGCTTGCCCGGCTTGCGTGCCATGATGAAGCCGGCACCCAACCGTGCTGCCAAGGCTCCGCCCAAAATAAAGCCTCTCGACTCGATGCCTACTACTTTGGTGATGTCTTTGTCCTTGTACATCTCGTACAATTCGTCGATGAGTCCTTGCAGGCACTCCGCATTTTTAAAGAGCGTGGTTACGTCGTAGAACAAGATTCCCGGCTTGGGGAAGTCTGGGATTTCTCTTAGATTTTTTCTTAATGTTTCTTTGTTCATAGCCAGTGTTTTATGATTGTTTCTTAAACTTGTTGTTTCACGTGAAACATTGTGCTTTACCTGCCCAGCAGGACAAGGAGCACGTTGATGTCGCTGGGCGAGATGCCCGGTATGCGGCTTGCCTGTGCCAGCGTCTCGGGATCTATCTTGATAAGCTTCTGACGTGCTTCGGTGGAGAGCGAGTTCAGGTTGGCATAGTCGAACCGTCCCTTTATCTTGATGCTTTCCAGCCGGTGTATCTTGTCGGCTATCATCCGTTCGCGATCGATGTAGCCTTGGTATTTTATCAGCACCTCCGCGGCTTCGAGGGTTTCTTCTTTCCGGTCGGTCACTTTATCCAGTTCGGCTTGGAAGGCGGGGATGTGCGGCGCGATGTTTTCGATGGTGATTTGCGGACGGCTCAGCAGGTCGATTAACTTGCATCCGTGGGCAAGCCTTGCCGTGCCCAGACTCTCCAGCGTGTCGTTGATTTTATCGGCTTTGATGGAGTAGGTCTTGGCAAACTCTACCAGATGCTGTATCATTTCCCGCTTGCGGCAAAGCATGTCGTAGCGGTCGCGCTTGGCAAGACCGAGGCGGTAAGCCCGTTCGGTAAGGCGCATGTCGGCATCGTCCTGACGGAGCAAGATGCGGTATTCGGCGCGTGAAGTAAACATGCGGTACGGCTCGTCCACGCCTTTTGTCACAAGGTCGTCTATCAGCACGCCGATGTAAGCCTCGTCCCTTCCCAATACGAACGGCTCTCCTCCGGTGCAGTTCTGGTGTGCATTGATGCCGGCAATGATGCCTTGCCCGCCTGCCTCTTCGTATCCGGTAGTGCCGTTCACTTGTCCGGCGAAGAACAGGTTCTTGATGACCTTCGATTCCAGCGTATGCGTGAGCTGGGTGGGGTCGAAATAATCGTATTCGATGGCATAGCCCGGACGGTAAGCCACTACGTTGCGGAAGCATGGTATCTTACGCAGGGCGGCAAACTGGATGTCCATCGGGAGCGAAGACGAGAAGCCGTTCAGGTAAAGCTCGCGGGTCGTTTCGCCTTCGGGTTCCAAGAACAACTGGTGTTGCGGCTTGTCGGGGAAAGTCACGATTTTGGTCTCGATGCTGGGGCAATAGCGCGGACCGATGCTTTGGATTTGCCCGTTGTAGAGAGGAGAGTCGGCAAGCCCGCTCCGCAATACGGCGTGTACTTCCTCGTTCGTATAACATGTCCAGCATTGCAATTGCTTCAGGTGGCGCGGTTCGCTCATGAAAGAGAAGCTATGGAAATCGTTTTCCCCGTCTTGTGTCTCCATGAGCGAGAAGTCTACACTCCGTGCGTCGATGCGTACGGGGGTACCTGTCTTCATCCGTCCGGCGGTAATGCCGTGCCGGGTGATGGATTCGGTCAGGTGATACGAAGCCGGTTCGGCGCACCGTCCTCCGGCGAGCATCTTGCGTCCGATGTGCATCAGTCCGTTCAGGAACGTGCCTGCGGTAAGGATGACACACCGTGCGTGGAAGGTGACACCCCAGCAGGTGACCACTCCTTTTACTTCTCCGTCTTCTACCAGCAGCTCTTCTACCGTGTCTTGCCAGATATGCAGGTTGGGGATGTTTTCCAGTATCTCGCGCCAGGTCCAGATGAACTTCGCCCGGTCGCATTGGGCGCGGGGACTCCACATGGCAGGTCCTTTCGAGCGGTTGAGCATCCGGAACTGGATAGCGGTGCGGTCGGTCACGATTCCCATATAGCCTCCCAGTGCGTCAATCTCCCTTACGATTTGTCCTTTGGCGATTCCGCCCACGGCAGGGTTGCAGCTCATCTGGGCAATCTTGTTCATGTCCATCGTAATGAGGCAGGTCTTCGAACCTAAGTTGGCGGAAGCCGCCGCGGCTTCGCATCCGGCATGTCCCGCCCCGATTACAATCACGTCGTAGTTAAAATCCATTCGTCTTTACATTTTAATATACGGCACAAAAATACGAAAAAAAGGTGGGTTAAGCTATGGAATAGGGGAAAAAGAAAAAGGCACCTATATGCATCGGGCGATGCATATAGGTGCGTGGGCGGATGCATATAGGTGCCTGCCTCTGTGTCCTCCGTGGTGAATCACGTCAACCCATTTCTGCCAGCAGGGCGAGTGCCTTGTTCTCGGCGGCTTCCATGATTTCGCGCTCACCCGGGCCCTTGTCGTTGATGCCGCACAGGTGCAGGATGCCGTGGATGATGACGCGGTGCAGCTCGGTGTCATACGGGGCATTGAATTGTTCGGCATTGGTGCGCACCGTGTCGAGGCTGATAAACAGGTCGCCAGCAATGCGGTTTCCTTCGGTATAGTCGAAGGTGATGATGTCGGTGTAATAATCGTGTTGCAGGTATTGGCGGTTCACCTCCAATATCTTCTCATCGGAGCAGAAGATGTAGGCTATTTCTCCCACCTTCTTCCCATACGTTTGGGCGACGGCTTTCACCCATTCCGTGGTCTCTCTTTTCCTGATAGAGGGCATTTCCACTCCCTCGGTCTGATACGTAATCATAGTTGGCTTGTTTAAGTTATCGTATTGAAACGTAGATTTTCGCCGATTAACGCGGATTTCTTATATGAAATAAACAGATAGTCATCTGTGAAAATTTGCGAAACTCTGCGTTTTATTAAATCAGAAGAATAAATAGCAAACGAATATCGCAGCAAGGATGCCCGCAAAGTCTGCAAGCAAGCCGCAAGGTACGGCATGGCGGGTCTTTGCTACGCCTACGCTTCCGAAGTACACCGCAAGGATATAAAACGTGGTGTCGGTAGAGCCTTGGAAGATACATGCCAACCGTCCTACGAACGAATCTGCTCCGTAGGTGCTCATGGCATCTACCATCAATCCGCGTGCACCGCTTCCGCTTAACGGTTTCATCAGAGCCGTAGGAAGCGCGCCTACGAAATCGCTATCCAGCCCGCACATCTCTACCAGTGAGGCGATGCCTTGAGTCAAGTAATCCATACACCCCGAAGCACGGAACACGCCGATAGCCACCAGTATCGCCACCAGATACGGAATGATGCGCACGGCGGTGGTGAATCCCTCTTTCGCTCCTTCGATGAATGCATCGTACACATTCACTTTCTTGCGGATGCCCGCCAAGATGAAACCGATGATAATCACAAATAGGAAAACATTGGCAAAGGTGGTAGAGTAGAGGTCGATTTGGTCTTGCGACAAGGTGCTGAAGAACCAGATGATGCCTGTTATGAATGCGATTGCTCCTCCTAAAAAGAGCAGAATCGTGCGGTTCAAAAGGTTGATGCGCTGGTAAAGAGCCACGGCAATGATACCGGCAAGGGTGGAAATAAAGGTGGCGATGAGTATCGGCACGAATACATCGGTGGGTTGTGCCGCCCCCAGCTGGGCGCGATAGACCATGATGCTGATAGGTATCAGGGTCAGTCCCGAAGTGTTTATCACCAGGAACATAATCATCGGGTTGGTAGCAGTGTCTTTCTTCGGATTCAGTTCTTGTAAGCCTTCCATTGCCTTGAGTCCGAGGGGCGTGGCGGCATTGTCCAATCCCAACATATTGGCCGCCATGTTCATAAAGATGCTTCCCGTTACGGGATGCCCTTTGGGAATATCGGGAAAGAGTTTGGAAAACAAAGGGCTAAGTACGCGCGAGAAAAGGGCGATGACTCCGCCTTGCTCGCCAATGCGCATGATGCCCATCCAAAGTGCCAGTACACCGGTCAGCCCGAGGGAAATCTCGAATGCCGACTTGGAAGAGGCAAAGGTGGAGTTGATGATGTCGGGGAATACCTCCGCGTCACCAAAGAATACCAGCCGTATTGTGGCAACAATAAAAGCCAGCACGAAGAAAGCAATCCAGATGTAGTTCAGAACCATAGTCTTATTGTTTTGTCAAGTAAGCAGATGTCTTTATGAAACGCAGATTAGCGCAAATTTTCGCAGATTATTATTTCCCCTATCTGTGAGAATCTGCGTTAATCTGCGTTTTAAAGTTGGAAACATAAAGATTTGTGCCTCATTTTCTGTTATTAAAATTCTCCGCAAAAGTAAAGAATTAATTCCGAAAATGATAACTTTGCATTCATGAAATACATTCGATTCCGATATATTCGTTGGGCGGTACTGGCTCTGCTTCTGATAGGTGTGTGGATGTTCCGCTGGATACCCGGTGCCGGAGAATGGTACGCACGGGAGGTATATCCTGGGCTTTCCGTTTGCCTTTCGGGTATGGCTTCGGTAGTTCCGTTCTCGCTTTGCGAAGTGACGGTTATCGGGATTGGAGGCTTCCTGCTGGCTTATCCTTTTGTGGCACGGCGGAAGAAACGGAGCGGATGGCACATCTTAGGGCGTGAAGTGGAAGTGTTGGTGTGGGTTTACGTCTGGTTCTATTGGGGCTGGGGGATGAATTACTTCCGGAATGATTTCTTTTCCCGTTCGGGCGTAGCGCGTGTTTCGTATGAAGAGGCACGGTTTCATCGTTTTCTCGAAGCCTATACCTGTCTTATTTTAGAAAAGGTTGACTCATAAATCAGAGTCAAGAAAATGAAAAAA
>ERZ827181.1149-NODE-1149-length-30995-cov-15.425533_pt1 | contig 30995 bp, 29 predicted proteins | sample MGYA00519778_ERZ827181 | MGnify/ENA primary metagenome ERZ827181 (study PRJEB31778, sample SAMEA3449273) | human gut metagenome | biome: human gut; feature: human-associated habitat; material: faeces | place: United Kingdom | collected 2010/2012 ...
TAATATGGGCGATTGCGGCTTTTTTATTGTCTAACACCATTGCAGCAAAAAATGCCCATTTTTTTGAATTTTAAACCCAAGCTTTTCTCTAAAAAAGGCCGATTTTGGGAAAATGTGTTAGACAGTTTTCGGCAATTTTTGCGCTTAAAAAGCTTTTATTTTTAGCCTCAAAACAGGCCTAAAAAGTACCTTAAAAAACGCCGCTTTTTACCCGTCTTTTCGATCATTTTTTAAATGGGTGTTATACAATCACTCTCTATCTGTGCCAAATGGCGCCAATTTGCCTCAAATAGCCTCTTATTTTGAGAGAAAACGGCGAAGGGAGAGTTGCTATTCTTTGGGCATAAACTTTTGCGATTGCGTCTGTGACTTGGGGGCATTCTGCTTTTATCGCAATTTCGTACGGCACAAAGTCTCCGTTTTCAAGGCAGCTTGCAAGTATCCTATACAATTCAAGATGTTTTTCTTGCGAGCACCTTAACCTGAGCGTCCCCCTCCCATGCCTTCCAAAAACCGGGAACAAATCCCAAAAATATACATGGTGGGTGTGATAGTTTTTAGCGCCCAGGCTAATTTTATCAAGTGCCGTAGTCCCGTGAGGTAAAAGCAACCTTTTATTAATTTCGCATTCAAGAAGAACTTTCTTTTAGATAATCGTCCAAGGGATTGTTTTCAGGGTTTATATGTTTCCTAAAAGTTCCTTACATTATGAGAAACTTAAAATTTCATTAAAACACAATTTTCAAGGATTACATATCCAAAAAACTTTATTTATTTCATTCGAAAATGCAATATCAGCAAGCCTTGAATCTCGCCCTAAAATATAATCGACTTGTCTCCAAAATGCTTGTCTATGGTTGCGGATTTTCAAATGCGCCAATTCGTGTGCTATTAGATAGTCTTGATGAGCTTCACCGATTAGAATTGACTGCCACTTGAACGCCAACTCCACCGGATAAGAGTGTTTGCAATAAGCGCTGCATCGATACCCATATTTTATAATGTGTAATTTTACCTTAGCTTTTAACATACGCCTTCGCGCAATGGCAATTAGTTTTGCTTTTAAATGTTCATGTGCCAATTTTAGCAGAAGTGAGTGCGCCTGGGTTAAATTGCGAGAATAAAAAACAAGCTCACCAGCAAAAAAATTCTTTTCGTAATTTACCTCTATATCATTCTTGCAAAATTTGATTTTAAAAGTTCTTCCAAAAACAAAAATTTCAGTCCTATTATAAAATAAGAAAAATAGGCTTAAAAAATTATAACACTGTTTTCTTATCCACGAACGAATTTTCCGGAGCTCCGCAGCTTTTACATCGTAAGGAGTATTCTGACATTTCCGCCAAAGCATTAAAAAATCGGGCTCTAAATAAAGCGTTTTCTCAAGCCACGGAAAATCTTTGAGCGCACTTGTGAACTCGGAAATTTCCCGTGGTTTTTTGAAAAACGCAATCGCTTCTTGGAATTGGCTATGCAACATCGTCTAAATCTATGTAATCTACAAAATCACGCCGTCTACTAAGGAATGCACTAGCGTCTCTTGAAAGTTCCCGTTCACTTAAAATTTTGTGTGTGTTGATTTCGTGCGAAGAAATATAGGTCAGTAAATTGTATAAGTCCCATACTCTAGTGGGAGTTATAATTTTTCTAAATATTTCTTCATGGCCGAAGCCAAATCCACCGTTTTGCGATCTGCATCCACCGAGAAGTTTACTTGATGAATATAACAGTCTATCTTTTATTTCAGAGAAGCCAGTCAATTCATACGCTTTGTCTTTATCGTTAATATGTTTGCGCAGTAAATTAGTAGCCGCATAAACCTCCTGGATAGAAGCTTGAGAATCCATTGCTTCTATGCACTTTTTAATATATCTATTTTTTCTAGAGTTTAGAAGCTCCGTTGAGATGTTTAAGCAATCAGAGAGCTTATTTTTATATGTCCATATTGGAGTTCTCTCTAGCGACATTGCGCCATTTGCGCAAACCAATCGTACATATTCTTCATCTAGGGTAAGTTTGTTGAAATCCCATGTAAAAATTAAGTTAGACATATTTAGTTCTTCGCCCTTGAATTTCACAATTTCAGGATCCTTATTTTTTAAATGTATAGAAATTTCATAAGGATTGTTTGATATACTTGTAATATCATCAATTTTATATTTATTTCTATCGCAAAAGTGTTCAACTGCTTCAAATAAAGTTATCGGAGGAATAAATTCTTCTGTTGCTTTTTGGCACCGTACGATTCTCCCATTATCATCAGCGAACAACAAAACGCTTTTATCCATACTTTTTGAGAGCAAAAAATTTCTCATCGAAATAAGTTCTCGAGGACTGCCATTTTTCAATATGTTTTTTTTCTGAGTGGCAGAAAGGCCTATAAGTCCATCTAATTGCATTTGAACATAGCTATCCATGACGATATCACAGTTATTTATCGTATAAACGTCTTCCCCAATATGCGATATCTCTCCTAATCTAAACCGCCTAACAGGATAGTTTCTGTTTAATATTTTATTTTTCTTTATTTGATATTCTTTATTTTCCATTTTCTACCTCTCTATTCACTTTTTTATCGAATTCGTCCGCAAAATTTCTGATGGCGTTACCTACATTTTTTTGCATTTGCTTTATGTGTTTGTCGTCTTCAAACCTCTCGGCGTCATAGAATACATTCCCGCCCTGCTCCAAGCTGTAGTAGAGGCGTACTCCGACATCTCCACGCCTATGTTTTGAAAAAACCACATAGCGGTCTGAATATATATTTTTTGCGTTTTCAAGCCTCAATTCCATCATCGCGGTTATCATATGCTTTAAGCGGTTCGAGCCAACAAACGCTCCGCTTTTGGTGACTTGTTGAATCGTCAAAAACGTGGTATGAACGCCTCTTGAATTTTCAGCTTTATTCTGGCGTTTTATTATAGAAAGTATGCGACTTTCCGCCTCTTTCATTTTTATATCCTCTTCTTCTTTGATTATACTTTGCAGCTCATAAAAGGAATCTATTGCCACAATGTCCCAGCCCTCGCTCAATACGCTATAAACTTTATCCCAATTGTGTGTATTTATAGAGCAATCGCTTTCTACAAATAGTATATTTATATGTTGGAATTCTGGATATCGACTTACGTAAATTGCTAAATCAATTTCATTCATTTCAGCACTTACAAAAAGAATTTTTAGTTCTGGATTTTCTTTTTGCAAGTTTGCAAGCAGGTCTAATATGATTGTAGTTTTGCCTACTCCTGGGTCTCCAATTACCATATAGTTTACCCCACAAGGCAATCCATAACTGCTCGATAATACCCAATCCAACGCACTACCAGATAAAAAATTTTTAAATAAAGATGCATCGAATTTTATATCGCACATCCTTACTACTTCATCAAACTTACCCATGTTTATTCCTTTTAAGACCTATTCTACAAGGCTATCGCGACAAAATATGACATAGGACTTTCTCGTCTTAAAAAAAACCTTAGATTATCCATCTTAGGCTTTATTAGTGTAAAAAAAACGTTTCTGAATACTCCATCTATGAAGCTATATTAGTAACCGTAACAGTAGCTTTTCGCATATTATAGGGAAAAGTTGTATTAGCTGCATATAATTTCTCCGGAACTTTCCAGTAAGGCGCTTACTTTATCTATCAATTCCCTATATGAATATATCTTCACAACACAATTTGATAAAGTTTTATTTAAAACTGCCTTGCAGGTAGTTCAGACTTTGTCTATGCAGTCGTGAATATAAGCGCCAGTTGCGGGCTGACATAGGGTAGAAGCGGAATTTTAGTCCTTAAAACTATTTGCAAGTTTTATCACAGAATATTTCTATTGCAGGCGCATCCACACGAGGCAGCACATTTTCAAGCCAATTTAGGAAAGAAAGATACACTGTTACCAAGTGAAAAATAAATTTATTTTCACACTGTTTTTAGACAGTTCTGATTCTCGAGTTATCTTTATTGTCAGTTCTATACCAAATTTTGATTTAGTCTTGCGCCTTATCTTATGGGATTTGTATATTCTTCATATTATGCCCTGCACACGAAACGCTTAAGAGGGATACTTGCAATAAGTCACGTCTCATACATTTTCTTGCAAATTTGATAGGTTTACATTTTGAGTTTATTCGATAATTTTTGTCTCGCCTACATCATAATACGATTAGAATTCTCTCTTTTTTTCTAACGCGCCAAGCAATTGTTCGTTATACTTTGGTTCTGTATTTTTAGATATATTGGAGACTAAAATATCTATATCTTCATCGCTAATGAAATAAGACTGAGCTCTAACAGGCGCGTCGCTCAAATTCGGAGGCATTAAGTAAAGCATATCTCCGAAACCCGCCAAATATTCTGCATCTGGAAAATTTAAAATTAAACGGCTTTCCTTTGGAGAAGTTACTTTAAAAGCGATTCTACTCGGAAAATTACTAATCATAAGTTCGCTTAAGACATCGCGAGCAGGACGATTTGTTGCTACAATTAAATGAATTCCCGCGCTTTTGCCGAGTTGAGCCAAGCGCACTAAAAGTATCTCAATCTTGCGTGGATTGATCATCATAAGATCCGCGAGTTCGTCAATGATACACACTATAATCGGTAAGCTTTCTCCTGCGATTTCGCCGTTTTTAATCTTTTTGTTAAATCCCCAAATATTAATGACGTTCTGTTCTTCGAATTCTTGAAAACGGTTCTTCATTTCATTCACCAGCCAATCAAGCGCCCTAATAACATCATTCACATTATGGATTACCGGCGCCAACATATGTGGAATATTGTTATAACCTTGTAATTCCATAACCTTAGGATCGATCATGACAAAACGAACCTCTTCTGGCGAATACCTTGATATGAGAGAATAAATCATGGAATTAACCCAAACACTTTTTCCTGCACCTGTACGTCCGCCAATAAGTAAGTGAGACATACGATATAAATCTACGACAATCGGTTCTCCCCCTATTTTTTCACCGATTAAAATTGGAACTTTTGCCTCACTTTCCTTATATTCGGGAGATTGCAATGCGTCTTTTAAATAAATAAGTTTTCTGACGCTAGGACAATTTGGCATTTCCAAGTAAATAATATTATTTGATACCTTTATCACGCGAACTTTCCCACCAAAATCCTTCCCCAATTCAAAAGTCAAGCCCGCGGAGATATCAACTGCATTCAAATCACCGTGGGGGCTATCAATGATTTTAACAAGGCAACGCGAAACATGAGCTCCATATTCCCAATCGCTTATTTCAACCTTATAATGTCTCAAGGTTAATGTCGCGGAAAGCTTCGCGCTCAATTCTTTAAAATAAGTGACGTATGAATCTGATTCTTTTGTGTGTGTACTCATAATATTATTCTTTCTTTAATTTGTTTTTATAAAAAATTTGTAATCTCTTCCTTTAAATAAAGTAATGTTTTTGTTATTTAGATGATGGTTAAATGTATGATTCTTTTTCGCATTCTTCGGGCGTCTGATATTTTATAATCAGATTTCAATATGCTCGAAACACCGATATTTTCTAATAAATTTCATTGGTAGAACAATATCGTCAACATTATGCTTCATCATTCTGAAAAACATACATTTGCTCTTCATATAAATACTATAATCTTCTATTCTAATAATAAAATCTGCGTAATCTTCTATTGTAGGGCACTCCATAACCAACAAATTACGATCTACTTGCGCCGTAATTATTACTGGTACTTCAAGTTCTATAGCCAGTATTTTTAGTTTTTTTAAAATATCTTTAGTTTCTAATTCACGTGTTTCAAACTCTTTGCCTCCTCTGAGGAGTTGTAAATAATCTACAGCTATTAAATCCAACTTTTTATTTTTGGAGCGCAATTTTTCATTTAGTTTTCGCGCTTTTTCGTTTATTTCGTCTACACTAAAATTGCAAGTATGATCAATATAGATGTTTGATTTTTTAAATTCTTCTGCGACGTAGTTTCTTTTTGCCAAACTTCCTTTAAGTATATTATTGTCATCCAGTAGCTCCTTTGACCCAACTTCTTTTGAGCGCGAGCGAATCATTTCCGCAAGCATCGCCTCACTCTTCAATTCTAAAGAAAACAACAATACATTCTTCTTTTGATTTTTAAAAAATAAAGCGTCCTCTATTATATTCGTTATAAAAGAAGTTTTTCCCACTCCAGGGCGACCGGCTACTATGGCCAATTCACCTATGCAAAATCCGTGTATTTTTTCTATATATTTAAATCGTGTTTTTATTGTGTTTCTTCTTTTCATATTTTACCTATCTATTGCTCTTATGAAACTTTTAAAGTTTGTTGGTTTTTCTTCGGCAATGCTTCGTAAACTCGGCTGACATTTCCGCTCAAATTCTTGGACTGATTATGAGTGATTTTATCTGATATATACACGGCTTTCATATTTGTGATCGCTCTAAATCTTCTAAGGGTTATTTTTCAAACGCCACAAATATATAAGAAAAGCGCGGCGATATATGTCGTGATTTGCAATAAAACTTATCTTCTAAAACTCTTTGATTCTCAAAATCCTACATAGTCTTTCCGGATCGGCAATGAAGAGCGGGCGAGCCGCAGATTGGGATCGCTTAGGTTGAAATATTTTGCAATAAAATGCGGGTTGTGGAAATCTCGGTGCGCCACTCAATTGGAGTAAATTGATTGGCATAATAAATCTCATACCCATCAAATCAACAAATCTCAATCAAACTCAAATAGAACTTATTTTGTGGCGTTTAATCCGGACTAAATACCAGGCGTAACGCACCAGTTTTCAAATATGTTCAATGATTGCATCATTCGGCAAAACCATTCTACGTTCAAAGTATAAAACCTCTTTATTATTTGTAAAACGTATAGAATGCTCGAAAATTCCTTTATAAAAAATATCTGCAGCGCGACATGCTGGAAATTAAGCGGTCTATATTTGTCATGACTGGAATAAAGACGTTTAAAAATTTAAGAATGAGACTTATTTTGCCGCAGAAGTTAGTACATTTGTTACATCTATAGAGAACAATCTCTACAAGATACCATAAAGAGAAGTCAAAATATGTTTTACATACTAAAATGTTTTTAGCAAAACAACACATCGGAAACAGAGAAATTCAGCAAGATTGCTATTTTTGCACGCAAAACGAACACTATAGCTTTGTCCTAGTCGCAGATGGCCTTGGCGGAATACCGGGAGGCGACGTGGCGAGCAAAACAATAGCAAACGTAAGTCAGGAAATTTTAAGCGGGCAAATTGTATCCGCATGCAACGCGAGTTTCTTACTTGAAAATATTTTCAGAACTGCGCATTTTAGGATAAAAGATTTAAGAGCGAAAGGCGCCATAGCGGGACATTCGACTTTCGCCGCCCTATTATGTTTGGAAGGGACTGCATATGCCTTACATTGCGGAGATTCGCGCGTTTATCATTTTAGAGGTAAAAAATTGTTATTCGCTACAAAAGACCACTCGCTTGCGGAAAGACTAAAGCATATTAAAAAAACAGGCACCGATTTTCCCAACGCCCCCGCAAAAAACATACTATACAGATGCCTTGGAGATGACAACTTGGCCCGCGGCGAATTGACCTCTTTTAGATTCGCTTCGAAAGATTGGTTTTTAATATGCAGTGACGGATTTTGGGGAAATATAGCGGAAGAGAAACTTCACTTGCTCTATGATAAAACAAATTTGACTGCTGAAAAATTATTTAATGAGGCTCTGTCAAACGGCGCCCCCGACTGCGACAACATAACATTCATAGCTTTCTACCCAAATGAATGACAATAAGCGTAAACTATATGATAGAATCGAAAAGCTGTTAAGGCTTGCAGGCGATAAGAGAGCAAACGCGCACGAAGCAAATCTTGCGAGAAATATTGCTCTAAATCTGCTAAGAAAAAACGACATCACATTAAGTACAGACGAAAACGAAGCCACCGAAAACGAACTTATATTGCGCCAAAAGTGGGTATCAAACCTAATAAAATACCCGAAACTTGCCGACATATGCACTGTGTGGGATAAATTTGGAACTTGGGACTGGGCCTATATTTTGGAAAAGCAGCCTCAGTTTGCAGAACGTTGCCCGTGCTTTAATAAATTCGACCACAATCAATGGAGATTTCTTATAGTTTCTCAAGTATCTCTGGCTAAATATTGCAAAACATGGGACGCCTTCAACGAACGAGATTGGACGCGAATATTACGCGCACATCCGGAATTATTTAACTATAAGAATCCATCTTTGGAGTAACTCGACGCACTAAATTTTTGTGCAACATATCAGACTTATTTTAATTTGAAATGTTATCGATCCCCCGATTCATAATATATGTTTACGATTTTTTTCCCATTTCATCAATAAGATAAAAAAAATTCCATCACTCGGTACAAAAGCAGATTCATAGATTGAGAGTGCGCATATCTCAAAATCTCTTTTTCAAGACATATTATGTCGTATTCGTCTGTTTCAATTTGGGAATGTAAGCAACAGTTGAGAAAATAGAAAAATTATTTGACCGTTTCAATGTTTGGGACTTGTTAGGAGAAAATTATTGGGCAATGCTCCTCGCGGATCGGCTAGAATATGCAAAGCAGAAACATTTAAAAATAAAAAGTGTTGCATATAATCCATTGATAGTAATGGAGTCCAATAAACATATTTATTTAAAAAAACTCAAAAACGAGAAAAAAATGCAACTTTCCGTTTACCGACGAGTATAAGAGGAGACTCGAAGTGGATAATTATCCGGAAGCCCTTTACATATATAAATATATAGACGGGATATTGTTGTTTACTTTGAGGGAATGGATGATAATACTATCAAGAGCTCCCAATTTGTTTGAATTCGCAGTAAGCAAAGGAGCTTTAAATGTCTTGGATGACTATTCAAAGTCGTTTATTTTGCATAAGCAACCATCTCTTGGCGACAGAATTTGCGTTAAGAAAAAATTTGAATTTACTATAAGCCACGCAAAAGAAAAAAATTCTTTAGAGACCGAATTTGGTAAAAAACTCACAGATGAAAGACAAAGAGCGATAGAGGATATAAACACACAAATTTTAAACAATGAAAAATCCCTAATACAAATAACGCCAAGAATGTGGACTTTGGCGATTGAAAACAACCCTGCCATATCTGATTTGTGAAAAGTATTCGACCGCAAATGGGGATAAAAAACAGGATATTCGGCCTTTGACCGCGAAAATTGGTTAAAAGTTCTGCTGCGGCATAAAGAAATTAGCAAAACCGCCATAAAATAAAAGCCTTTAAGCTGTTTAATTCGGAATATTGGTGTATTTTATTATGTGAAGATTTTGATTTTTCTATCCGATTGCGGAAGAGTACGGCGCTTTGCAGAAATTTTATGAGAGCGATTTGTATATGCTCATTAGGCATTTTATATAAAAAATATTTCCGTGTGCGCGACATATTTTGTCGCATTATTCACGTAATGTGTTTTAGTTTCTAACAAATAAGATAATACCATGCCTAAACAAAACAATAACAACTCTCTCGCCCGACAATGGGAACTATTGCGGATTATACCCACGCGGAAGCCTGGGATTACATCGTTGGAATTGACGCGGCAAATCGCAGACAAAGGCTATGTAGTCACAAAGCGGACAGTTGAGCGTGACTTGCGCGACCTATCAACATTGTTCCCGCTAATGGCCGACGAAGATTCCGCGCCATTTCGCTGGTATTGGCTTAAGGACATTTCAAGCGAGTTTGGTGGAATCGAAGTCGCCGACGCAGTGTCGCTTGCGCTTGCCGAGAATGTGTTGAAATCGATATTGCCCATATCAATGGTTAAAATGTTGAATCCAAAGTTTGAGCTTGCGCGCAAAAAGCTTGAAGCTTTGGAGGCGTTGCCCATATCGAAATGGAGCTCAAAAGTTAGGTATATTCCCGAATCAATGAGTTTCAAGCCGGTACACGTTCGCGAAGAGATTCTTGAGAAAATCCAAAGCGCGCTAGTCGACGGTCTTCAAATAGAGGTAAAATACGATCCGCTTGGGAAGGCGTCTAAGACTTACATTTTAAATCCTTTTGCGATAGTTCAGCGCGGCGTACGCACATATTTAATAGCGAGCAACTCCGAATACGGCGAAGCGCCAATGCAATATGCCGTCCAACGTTTCCGTTCCGTAGAAATTCTAGAAAGCAAGTCCGATATTCCAAAGGACTTTAATCTAGAAAATTATATAGCAAGTGGAGCCATGGATTTTGGTTCAGGGGGAATTATAAAGTTAGAGGCCGCGGTTTCGGATACGCTCGCGAGTTATCTAAATGAGGCGGCGATCTCCGACGATCAGAAAATAAGCTATAAAAACGGCAAGTGGCTGCTTACCGCCACCGTGCGCGACTCTTGGCAACTCTGGTTCTGGATACGTTCGCAAGGCAGCGATATTATTGTCCAGAAGCCTAAAATTCTAAGAAAAGAGATAATTGAAAGTTTAAAGGAAACTCTTAAAAGTTATGAATAATTTAAGGGATTTTGCGGCGATAGATTTTGAGACTGCCAATTTTGAGCGCTGCAGCGTATGCAGTGTCGGTATTGCGATAGTTAAGGATTTAAAAATCACCGATACATTTTACAGCCTAATAAAACCCAATCCGGAATATTATTTATGGCGTTTTAGCGAAATTCACGGATTGACTTTGAATGACACTTCAAATGCGCCGATTTTTCCGAGAGTCTGGGCTGATGTATCGCGGAGAATCGAAGGGTTGCCGCTTGTCGCACATAACGCCGCGTTTGATGAAAGTTGCCTGATTGCCGCGCACAAATCATACTCCATGGAATATCCCAACTACAACTTTTATTGTACTTGCAGAGAGTGCAGAAAATATTTTAGAAACCTTCCCCAGAATCTCAGGCCGAAAAGCGTTTCGCTGGATTGTGTTTCAAGCTTTCTTGATATCGAATTAAAGCACCACCACAACGCTTTGGATGATGCTATTGCTTGCGCGGAAATAGCCATTGCTATATGATACCCTATTTGCGGTTTAAAAATTTACCATAACACAAATTGGAAATTTTATCATTTAAATAACAGCCTAATTATGAAAAGAACATTGATTACTCTATTACTTCTTGCAAACTTCCTTGTGGGGTATTGCGAAAATTTGAACTCTACCATGTCAGGGGAAACGCTACCTCCGAACCAAAGGAAATACGAACTTATCGCGGATATAGACATATTTCAATTTAAGGGCGAAAATTTAACACCTGCACAGCAAGCCATAAATAAAGCGTTAAAGGATATAAAAACAAATATTTTAAAGGATTATTACAACGAAGTTGAATACTTTTTTGACGAAGACCTTTCCGAAATTAAAAATTATAAGAGCGAAGTTTCTGTAAAATCCAGTGTAATTCAGAACAATGCTAAAATATTTTCATGCGAGATTGAAACCTACCAATATCACCACGGGGCCAACGGTTGTCATTCCAATATTATTGGGATTAATTATTTAATTGACGGAGATAAAATTAAAAAACTGGAATTTGCCGATTTGTTTGAGAGTAAAAATGAATGCGCGGAGTTTTTGAAAAAAGCTCTTGATGAATTGAGATTGAAAACAAAATATAAATCTATTGGCTCCAAAGAGCTTTCAGGAAACGAATTGAACGAGATATTAAATGTTGTCCAGTTTTCAATAAAGAAAGATACCGTAAAAGTAATCTTTCCCCCATACACTATTGCATGCGGCGCGTGCGGAGTATTGTCCATAGAACTAGCACTTCCCAAGAAGGTTAAATCTGGCACCGCTAACTTATAAAATGTACCTGCCCAACACTCGACTAAATTATGAGAGATATATTTATGTTGGCGGTGGTGGCATGCTCGCTAATTTTTGATATTTTTGACATTCCGTCATCGTCGGAATATGAGGAGGACTCGTATATGGAAAATATAGAAAAAAACGCCTCTTTTTATCCTAAAGAACATGTGAATTTGCTAAAATCAAATCCAATACACTACGAAAAATACAAAGACGAACTCGAGGAAAACGAAAGAAAAAAGGCGGAGTGAAAACTCCGCCTTTGTCGCATATTAATCTTCTTTTTTTGCATCCAAATATGATCCGTTGAGTGCGCCTATGGCTTTTAGATCTACCCCATAGATTCTAATAAATGCATCGCGCACCAAACTAAGGCCACTTGATGACAATGGATGGACAGTAGAGGGCACTTGCACACTCATTCCACGTTCTATACGGACTCCATTTACATATCTGCTATTTTTTATAGTTACTTTCCATAATGACATATATAACCTTTCTGTTGAATTTATTTTGAAAGGCTTATTTTAAGGCACTTGTGCGACATTTTGAGACTTCCAAGAAATTTTTAATTCAAAAAATCGTCTTTTGGCCAAATCGACCAAATAAAAGCGCATAACCAAGCCAATCCCGTCAACCCAAAAATATTCAGTAGAAGAATGAGCCACCTATAAGTGTGCTTGCGCTTAAATGCTATAAATACCGGCAGAAAAAACAGAAATATAGAGAGTGCAAAAAATAGGAATATAACAAATTCGCCCATTGCCCAATAATAACAAAAAAGCGCGACAAAACCTGTCGCGCCAGAAAAGTATGTGTAAAAATTGTATTCTAACTAAATAATTCTTTGTTTTCGGTATCATATGGAGTAATTCCATCCTCTTTATAAGCGCGATATTCCTTTATTATAAATCCTGGTTCTTTTTGATTATTCTTTCTTGCTTCTTCTTTTGCATCAAGGTAAGCACAATAGGATTTAATGGTTGGCGATGTAGCCGCTGTGCAACGTATTTTTTCTATTAGATAAATATTCCCACCTATGTGAAGTTCATCGCGGAAAAATCCTTCTTTGCAATATGCCATAGCCTCGGGATATTTTATAAATAGATCGTAGTCGGAGTTCCAAATATTACCAGCTTCATCTTTCAGATTTTTATCAATTCCTTCACTTAATAAATCTTCCAACTCCTCCCCCCCGTAGAACTTTTCCTTTAAATTTTTTATTATCTTATCATAAACCTTTTCCACAACGTTCTTCAGATATTCATCCATTTGATATCTGGAAAAATCGAAGAAACGTTTCCAACTATAATCTCTTTCATCGCTTCCTGCTAAAAGCAAATTCATATTTGTTTTTCCATATGGGTAATGAATCTTGCAAGATAATAGATAACGTTGCCATAAAAATTTATTCTTTTTATCATTGTAAATAATTTCAAATAGTACCTTTACCAATTCAGTAAAAGACTTAAATTCTTCGAAATTATTTTCATTAATAATTTTAAAATCGTAATCTATAATGCCGCTAAGTTTTAGAATAAATGCTATTTTTGAGTCGATATTTTTCGGTTTTTCGGCATCAGTTATTGCAACCCTCCATTCATCACTTATTGAAATTAACTTAGCCTTTACAATTTCTTCTCTGAGCTGGCATTCATTAAAACCATCCAGGTCTTTTAGATCTTCTCCTCTATCATAAATAGCACACAAACATTCTAAAATATCGAGATTATGGTTATTCAACTTTGACAACAGTTTATCAGTTGAAACAATAAACTTTTTAAAACTGTCTGGATTGTCTACAGCAGTATTCTCAATAAGATTACTTATTACTCTCAACCAATCTTTAAATAATCTATCATTTTCATCACTAATGTTATTTTCTTCTAGCTTTACCTTAAAAGAAATCTTTGCAAACAGAATAATCTTTTGTTTATATTTTGAATTTTTTAACTCGCCAAATTGGGGCAAACCCCCTTCCAAAATTTTTTCTTTATTTTTTGACAGAACATCTAACGACTTCTTTAGGTAATCTATTATTTCCAAGTTTTTGTCCAAGGAAAGCCATTTTCTGTATTCAGACGGTGGAATCTCATCATACTTGTTTTCTGCGTCATTTGAATTTAATAGAGATCGCAAAACTTCATCTTTGTCCTTTGGTCGTAACTTAAGTATATACTCTGTTGTAAGAATGATTCTTATGAGTTCCGATAAAGCTCTGCTCCCTATATTATCACTACCACTTTTGTCTTTTTCTCCTTTATAGAATACGAAAAACGTATTTTCCCAGTCTTTTGATTTATATGAAAATTTCTCTCCCTTCGTATTTTCTTCAATTTCATCAATCATTGAGTTGAAATTATCGAAATTGCTTAACGCTCTTCCTCTGGCGTTCATTTTTATATATAAATCATCGGTAAAAATATTTCCGTCTAGCGAGAAAACTTCGAACTTTATTCTTTTTAAATTGCCAAATAGGCAGCTCAATAGACATGATTTTTTAGATTCTTTTATTGCCTCGTATTTATTGTGAATAGAATCCAACATGGTAAGAATTGCCATTACAGTCGGGTCTGATTCATATTCTGAAAAGAACCAGCCTGATTGTTTTATTTTTTCTGAGGGTTTTTGCGCAGAATCATTAGTATAATCCAAAGGATTTTTTCTCAACTCAGCTGTGAAATTCTTTGCAGAAAATCTTGTTCTGTAAGTTAGTTCCGGCAAATTGAGAAAATTTTTGAAACAATTTTCGCGCGAAGATAAGTAATAAGCCAAGAGATAGAGTGTTGTAAGCCGTTGTTGACCATCTATGGGTATAAATGTCGTTCCATCTACCTTCCCATAAATATAATATAGCTTTAGATCTTTGTTTCCAGAATCGAAAATGACTGAAAATATTTCATCTAAGAATAATTCGCGTTTAATCCTTATATTGCGTTCTTTTCTGCCTTGGGCATAATCGCGCTGAATTATCGGAATTTCTATTCTTTCGATAGTATTTATGCTCGGAATCCTACTTATGTCTATGATGCTATTTGCTTTTTCCATCTGATAAAAGGTTCTTTATTGAATTTATTATATTATTTTTATTTAATTCACAATCGCTTTTATTCCACTTTACGTCCTGTGAGACATATGACGATATTTTAACATTCTTGGAGTTTTTGTCCGGAACTCTTACCCTCATAAATGCGCACATTGTGAGGGGCGGAATAAAATTTTTTGATTTAAAAATGCAGTCCTTTTTTAGGACAAATACCTTATTTTTATATGATCTATTTGTTTTAGAATCCAGGAGAACAAGATTGCCTATAGCATCAGTATCTATATCATCATCATCGATATATTTCTTGCATATATCATTCTTATTAAGTTTATCTTTTATAGTTTTTAAATCAGATGTTTTTATATCTGAATCTTCTGGCTTAATGATATTATAATCTTTATATAATTCAGAAAGATCTTGCCACGCCCGCACGTCGATTTTGTCATCATCGCATTTCTCTTTTAAAGATTCGATTTTTAATTCATTATTTCGATTAATTTCCTTTGGGTATGCATCAAGCAAACTTAAAAGATAAATAAATTTTTCTTTTTCATTAGATAAATCATTTTCAGTCTGAGAAGATATATGTTCAATATCATAGTTGATCTTTTCGTATTTGTCATTATTCTTGAAGATTTTGTACTTATCAAATGGAAATTTATTTCCATCGAATGTAGCTTTTCCAATATTTGCTAATAGTAAAATCTCCTTAATCTCCTTGTTATGGTCGCCATATCTTAATTCTTCAATATATTTCTCAATATCTTCGCCTTTGATTCTTTTTCTGCAATTTTCTTTTAGCTTTTCAATAATATCTTTTTTGTTTCTTAATTCATTATTTATTTTATCAAAGAAAATCTCTTTAATTTCAGCGGGGCTTTCGGTGTAATAATAAACAAATCCAGTCAAGCCTTGAGCTTGGGGATCGTTAAATAGATCTACATTCCTGCGGAAGAAATCGTAAATTTTATTCCACTCTTTCTGGTATTTCCCCTTTGACTCTTCTTTAAAGATTTCAAATATATTTCTTCTAGCGTCGAACTTACCATAATAGAGTTCAAATATTCTATCTATGCGCGTAGAAGTTTTATCCGTGTCATTGCTTAAAAAACACCAAAATGCGTCATCTTGCAAGGTATGTTCTACCTCATCCCATTGCAACGCCAACTGAATTTTTGACAATTCTGAATCTCTTGTAAAATTTTTGCTGTTTAATAGCGCTGCCTTTATAAGTTCGGCGCTTGTGAGTGGTATTTTCCCCACATTTAACCTTTCAAAAACTTTATGTTCGTTTTCGACTTCATCAAGTTCATACCATATGACTTTTGTAGAGTTAAGTAGATTTTCTTTAAGCTTATTGAGTTTAAATTCTTTGCTTTCTTTTTCTTTTTTTGAGATCCAGTTATCTATTACTGTTATGGCTCCACCCTTATAGTGATTATCCAGCGCATTATCAGTAGTAACCTCATAGTTAATGGTTATCTTTGGGACTTCTAAGTTTTTCGAAATAGCGTCAAGAATAAGTGATATCGTCGTTATTCTTTGTTGTCCATCTACTACTCGGTACTCGTCTTTGATTTTTTTTACAACAATAGGTTGCAGGCAATAATATTCACTTGAATTAGTTTCGTCCGTGCTAAATTCGTATATATCGTTCAGAAGTTTTTCAACTTCATCTTGAGTCCACCTATAGCCTCTCTGGTATTTAGGTATGCAAAAACTACCTTTCCCAATAAGCTCAGCAATTGTGATTAATTCTGTCATCGTTTTGTCTATTTATATATTAGTCCTCGTCAAAATAGGCTTCGGGATCGTATCCGTCGTCTAACTGCTCCCAGTAATCCTCCGAGAAATTTTTGTGATCCATATCTATAAGAATATCTTCAATGCCTTCCGCAAAATCCGGGCACTCCCCCATCAGTTCTTCGATATCCGATATGGTAAACCCCTTGCTTCTTAAATCGACCATACTATGGATTTCGTAGGCCTCGTCGGGATGCGCAAGCAGATATTCCCGAAGTTTTCGCTTGCTCATATTGCAAATCATCTCTTCATCTAACATAACACAACATCTATATTTAAGGTATACTTAATTCTTACTATTATAACTAGACACATTATGTCAACCTAAAAACTCATAGTCGGGGGTATATCGCATGCTACTCCGCTTAAAAATAAGCGGAATTGATACACCGCTGTTTTCGGGAAGATTTACTATGTCTAAACGTATTTTATAGTTGCATTCCACTTGGTTGCATTTCACTTCAAACAAATCGGGGGTAGGAATCTCCTTATAACCAAGCAACGCAACGGTATCTGCGTATTTTTTTATTTCGCTTGCGCATATTAGGTTATCGACTTTTGGTTCGTAAAAATTTTTTCTATTCAGCTTCGCAAGCAGAATTATCGGGACTTCCAACTCTTCCGAGAGAGCCTTTAGCGATGCCATTGCTTCCCTTGCCTGATATACCCGTTCCAAAGATTTGCAGGAAGGCTCAATGTTTTCAAGGTAATCTATAAGTATAACGTTAAGAGGTTTTTCATCACTTTGTTTTAAGATTATATTGTTTACGGTGCGGGCAGTTGCACATATATCTTTAACCGAGTGCGCGCCGTCGCGTATCAACAGAGGAAGTTTTTCTATAGACTGCCTTGCTTTCTTAAACTTAACCGCTTCTGCGCCGACTAAGTTTTCAGGTTTAAATTTCCAGGCTGCTATTCCGCCCATTGAACGCGCCATTAACTCCAGTACCCATTTAGAAGATTTTTCCAGAGAAAATATAAGTGCGGACATTGAAGGATTATTAAGCAACACCGACTCAATAAGATTTAGCGCAAATGTTGACTTTCCCGTTCCGGAAGCTCCCGCGAGCACAGTAATTCCTTTTCGAGGCAGTAAATTAAAAATATATCTGAGGTCTTTCTCCGCAGACAAAGACTCAGAATCCATAATTTGACTTTTGCTATTCATAGGGAAAATTTTATTTTCTTTTAACTTTAACTCAATAACAGGACAAAATATGTCGCAGAGTGTAATGCCGCAATGCGAAGTCGTATTATGTCGCAGATTTGCGGACAATGTTTGGAGTCAAATTTTTGATAAGAGAAAAATCATGAATACAGATTTAAACGAGTTGGAAAAAATATCTACCGACGCTTGGATTGCGATATTAAAGCAACACCCGGATTATGCGAAAGAATGTAGTCAGATAAACGCATGGTCTAGATTTACCTCTAAACAGTGGCTTGAACTTCTTCTCGCACAGCCGCAATTTGAAGGCAAATGCGAATGCTTCAATGATTTTTCTTTCTCTCTGCTGCAAATCTTATCGGATAAACACCCGCAATTCAAAAAATACATGCTCAAAGCCCGCGTTATGAAGAGAAGCGTTAAAGCATGGCGGAATCTACTTTTAAAGAATCCAAAATTTGAGCAGATAGCGTGGTATTGCCCCAAAGGGATAGTTGCGCTCTTATCATTGAAACCCGAACTTGCCAAATTCTACGATTGGAATATAGATTTTTTGTACGCTGAGTGGACTCAGCTTCTCATGAGCCGACCGCAGTTTGCGGACAAATGTCCATATCTTAGGAACTTTGACGCCTTTTTAAATTGGTTGCCACTTTTGAAGCGTCAACCCTGCCTGCGCGGTATCGCCGAAAGATACAGAGAAGGAAGGATAGCAATGCTTGCTGTTTTTCCCGATTATGTTGAAGCATATTCAGATTGGGATGAAATTTTTGATTATTACAAATATAAACTTATCGAACTGCGCCCAAAATTAATTGAAAAGTTTTCAACTCTTGACGACATAAAAATGTTCGCTTGGGAAGGAATTATTATAAAAAATCCAAGCCTTGTCGAGAGTGCAAAAAAATGCGCAAACGGATTAGCCGTACTTTTAACCATCAATTACGCAAATAAAAAATTTGTCAAAGATTGGAGTGTATTTTCAACAAATAATTGGGCAAAAATCCTATCGGAGAATCCAAAGTATTCAAAAAATTTTGAATCTGTACGCAAATGGAATGAACTCACCGAGGATGATTGGTTTAGGCTCCTAATTTCCCAGCCGCAATTTGCGGTGAAGTGCGACAAGTTTGGCGAATTGAATAAACGGAAAAAACTCTTATTACAAGAGCAACCGATATTAAAAAAATATTTTCCGGAATTGAATCTCTTTCCCGAAAAGAAAGAAATGCGAATAACCCGTTTTATTTAATATTGAAACTATGAAAAAAAAGCGTAATTTTGCAATTTCCGGAAAATGTTATCGCCCTTTTGAAATAGCGGGCGTAAGAGGATGCCTCGTGTGCGCCCATTACACCGGCGATCGGGAACTTATTCAATGTAAGCGTTGGATCAAAGAACTCCAAGAGGGTACTTGCAAATTTAACGAAAACAGGCATGCCTGCCGGAGATTTGAGCTTATGGAGGAATTAAAAAACAAAAATATGACGATTCTTGAAAAGGTTTACGCGCGCAGATTTACTGCGTCATACTTAGGAGAGGCCATAAAAAAATATTATAACGATCCGAATGCAAAGTTTAATTATGACAATATTTCTGCGGAAAAACTCGCCAAAATTATCGTATGGTATCAAAAGAACCGCGGCTCAAATAATCGGAAATTACCCGATTCATAACAGACGACACATGAGGATTGGGGATGGGGGCAAATTCAAATCCATGCTTTATATTTTCCTCCCAGTCTTCAAGATTCTTTACTAATATTTTATTGATAAAATTGTTTAAATTGATTGATACAGCAGAACTTCTCGATATTCCGGCGGTGCAGTGGACGAGCAATTCCTTGCCGTCCCTCGACGCGTTTATCGCGAAATTTAAAATATCGCGCGCCATCCTTTCATTAAAAATAAGCGAACCGTAGATTCCGTCGACGGGAATTGCGTCGTCGAAATATAAAATGAGCGATTTTTTGGGATCATCGCCAAAATTGAAGGGCTCAAATCCAAAATCATTTATGCTAATAACGCGCAAAGAATCATTTTTATGTATATCATTGATGTGTTTCTTGACAAATTTTTTTGAACAGTTCCAAATATTCACGATCCACCTCCTCAGAATGAAACAAGAAATCTTTTAATCGCAAATACATTTCTTAAAGTTATACACTCAATATTATTGATATGATTGACAACTCCATGCACAAATCCGCTTTTTAACGGCTTAAGGCCATAACCAACATGCGGCTATGGCCTTAGCCCAAATGCTTATAAGTAATATAACTTCCTAAAAACACGCGTGGCATGCAGTATCCTATTAAAAGAAATTGCAATTCTGACAAGCCCCTTGCATGTTTTTAAATTTGCTTATTGCGCATGTCTGCAAACTGCGGCTGAAATTTTAACAACGAGCTCCAATCCTCAGCGGAAAACTTTTCCCATTTATCGCAATCTCGAGCAAGTTCAGGTTTCTGCGTCAATATGGCTGCCCATCCTGATGGATATTGCTTTGCTTTTTCTTCAAACTGCGGCTGATCAAACAACTCGTACCAATCCCAAGCATCAAACTCATCCCACTTGTCGCACTTATCCGCAAATCGCGGCTGTTCTGCTAAGAGATAGCTCCAAGTAATAATCTTACTCCACAGCGAATATTCGTCAAATTTTGATGAAAGCGAGGGGTCTTCCTTAAGCAGTTTAACTAATTCTGCCGAACTCATATTTTCTAAAACTTCTCTTTCCATACAATGCTGTCTCCTTTTCTGTCATGAGTATTTCATATTAGTTTTCGTCAAAATAAACGTTGGGCATGTTTTTGCAATTAAGAACGTTATTTCTCATAAATTTCTTTGCGCGAAAATATCATACCTGCACGACCGAATAAGTCGTAAGTTCGATTTTTTAATAAAATAATCCCAAGATTCCAAAAACCACATAGAAAACAGCCCCGCCGTTTTCTATTTCTCCATCTTGCCACTTTTTGTATATTTTGACCGTATTAGTCGCGTTGGAGTTAAACGCAAAATCCTATTTTTCCTTTTTTTGGCGATAGATTTCTTTTAAACTTTAATTCTCGTTTTAGCATTTCAATAAAATCTCTTTCTTCATACTGGATATTATCATCAAACTGAATTTGTTGATACACGTTTTTAAAGTCGCCAGCCGTTAGACTATTTAGGCCCTCCAGTTCCTTGATAGTTTCTGCTGCCATTTCATTTTCTGGATTTAAAAAGTAACTTTTAAACAGCTTCTTTCTGGCCTCTAAATTAAGGTAGGTAAAAGTTATTTTCTTTTGAAATCTTCGCATAGCGGCGGAATCTATACTTTCAATAATGTTTGTAGAACATATAAATATCCCCCTGTAGTTCTCCATTTGGATAAGTATTTCATTCGTCTGAGACACCTCCCAGCTTCTTACAGAACTTTGCCTGTCAACGAATAGCGAGTCGGCCTCGTCTATCACCAGTATGGCGTCCTCGCGTTCTGCGTCATTAAAAGCGTTTGCTATGTTTTTCTCTGTCTCACCGACAAATGCCGACTGCAGGTCCGACATATTTTTTAATATTATTTTTTTGTCTAAGACTTGCGCGATATGTTTCGCAAGCTCCGTCTTTCCGCTTCCCGACACCCCCTCAAATATCAGATTCATAGGACAATTTGCCGATTTTTCTTTAAGCTTATTGTCGTAACTTTTTAATGCATATATGAGCTTTTCATATGGTATATCCATATTGATAATTGAGGGATCGAAATGTGTATCAGGTTTATATCTGCGAACATTTTTAGGCACGCTGCCGTTTAACAAAGTGCTCTGCGCTTTTGCTATGTCATCTATTATTTCCAACAATTCTCCACTTTGTGGCGACTGGGCAGCAATGTAGGCCAAATTTACCGCAGATAGAATCCCGGCGGTAGGCAATGAATACTTCTGAAGCCTATTATACAAATCTTCCGCATTTATTGCGCGCGGAATCCCGGACGAGTTTAATAGTCCTTTCAAAGAGGTTATTTTTTGATTTCTGGATAGGCCGTTAAACTCTACGCTGTATGTAAACCGCCGTAAAGTAGATTTATCTATAAAATTTATAGAGTTCGTTATCCAAATGCTTTTCCCTTCCATTTGGTCAAATATACTATTTATGCATTCTTTATCGATGCCGCTTTTTTTTCGGAACGAGTAATCTGTCGAGATTATATCATCGCACTCATCTATGAGTGCAACTCTGCCCTTCTTATGCGATACGTACTCTGCCATTGAACATCTATAAAACCTCTCTTCTTGATTGCATTCGTTGGGAAAGATCGGGGTCGCGATACTATTGCCACTTGCCTTTATTATTGACTTTGCGAACTCGGTTTTCCCTGATCCAGGTTCACCGTATAGCAGAATCTTTACAGGTTTATCTAATTTTAATAGTCTTAAGATTATATTTTTAGATACATCTGAAACATTGAATGTTTCTATGTTGTATAAGTTATCTGTTTCAAGATCTTCCTTTATGATTTTCGTTACAAAACTCTCATCCAATCCCATTATATATTCTTTTATCTCTTTTAAAACAAAATTCTTATTGTCTAAGATTTGTAGTGATTTTAGCTTTGATGAACTCAATAATTCGTATATAACTATTTTACTTGACGTATCAACCATTCCGGAAATAGCCTTTCGCCGGTCTAATTCGTCGAGCTCTCTAATATAATTCTGCAGCATTTTGGATTCCGAGATTATTATTGAAACTAAAATTATGCGGAGTTGTATATCGTTTAGGGAGAAGAACGATTTTATATCACTGTTTCTTTTGCTGAGCAGATTAATAGACGATAGATTAAAATAATCTACGAGTTCTTGTAAGACTTTTGTTTTTAGAGCTTCAGTCAAATCACTCTCGATTTCTTTAATAGGCACGTTTGCCATAAGGGATATATCGTAGAAGAAATCTCGCCAGATGCCATTATATTTATTAACTATCTTCTTAATTGTTTTCTTTTTTATTTTTTTATTTAAAAGAAAATTTTTGATAATCTTTTTGACTTCTTCGGGAAAGGACTTTCCAGAATAGCCGTAGTAAAAAGAGACCATATCTAAAAATTTCTCATTCAGAATAAAATCTCCGCTTCTTATCAAATTCGATACAAAAAAAGTTGAAATTCTTTTTGCATCGAACTTGTCAGGGGATTCTCCAATGTCTTCTAAATTATTTGTATTCATATTTTTTATCCACGTGCAAAAATATAATACAAATATGCGACATAATATGTCGCTGCCATGTATTACTCCGGAGATGCTAATACGATATCCAAATATCCAGCCTTAAATTATAAACCCGCAATAAGTACAATATATAAATAGTATTGCCATAAAGCAGGCAAATATTCGTAAGTTCTGCCAATCAGATTGAAAATAGTATCGGAAACTGAGTCCACCAACGAGCGCAATCCGTATTCTCTAACTTTGGCAAAGTTCGGTTGGGAACTTGAAAACTCTGCAAGGGCGGCATCAGCATATTTATTTTCTTTTGTAGAATTCTCAAAACTAATTGATGATTTTTTTTCTGATAATATTTTTACTATCGGTATTTCGCTGCCAGTATCAACGCGAGGAATTTTAGTTTCCGAAGAATCAGTCAATGGAAGCTCTATATTAGATAGAAACGCAGCAGATGATTTATATCCCCTTTTTGATATTTCACCGACAATCTCTTTAAACACGCTATCAATTCCCACAAATTCTTCAGCCGCTGAAATAAGTCCATTATCATCTAGCTTTTCAACCGGCAATGTAGCAAAGTTTCTTAATATCCACGATTTTGGTACTGATTTTAAAGGAAGTTTCTGGTAGCAGGACTCAATCTTACTTGTCTCTGGAACCAACCTAACTCCTGGATATCCTAAAATTTTGGCAACTTCAAAGCGCAACAATCTATTGCCTTCCAGACCATCAATCAGACACTTAGTGTCATTTCTTAAGTCAATAGCAGGGAAGTTCTCCATATTCTCTTCCGGGATTTCCAAAACACAACACGCACGCCCGTCTTTTAAAACGAGAGATCTTACTATCTTCGCATTTTTTATAGTTCCTGAAATATAATCACAAAGAAAATTATCCCTAACTTTATCCGCTATGGGGCCAAGTTTGTCAGGCAGTGAGATTTTTTGACTAATAACATATCTTGCGAATTCATTCTGAGCACCTAATTCAGCTCTTGTCATTGCATTTTTTTCTGAAATGCTGCTGTTCGAATATATTCGCGCATAAGATACAATATAAAAATAATTACCTTTATGGTGTATTTCGCCAAATACTTGGCTGCTGGGATTGCCCAAAAGCATTCCAGCAACCAGTATAAAGAAATTAGAAATCTTCACTTTCTATACTCTGGGTTTTGTATTTACTCTGATCTCCTGAAAGACTTTGTGTAGATCCAGACCTTTGATGAGTAGAAGATCTGAGGGATGGGCCACTCTGTTTTTTTGCATTAGTGCGCCCCCCCCTGTTGGTAGTTGCGTCGCGCATTTGCTCTCTGGATATATTTGCAGTATCAGAAGTTTTTATACTCCACATCCTGACTACGCCACAAATTATTGAGTCTGAGCGAGGATCCGTTATACTCCATGAACGGATAGTAGAAATACCAGAAATCTTAAGAGCGTCTGCCTGCGTCTCTATTTTCTTTTTCATGCTATCATCTAATGCCATCTCAACTGCATTATCGAGATACTCCTTTGAGTTCTCCATCATTTCCTTCTCTCCGGCGTACACCACGGTTTCTCCTGCAAAGTTTCTTATGTATTGGTCTGCCTCCAAGACAGCTTTTTCATAGGCCATATTTTTCAAGGTAGCGCTTTTACTTCTTGCTTTAGATTGCCCGTATGAAAGGATTACTATATTTCCATCTTCATCAGATGTCATTTGTATCCCCATGGACGAATATAGTTGCGATAACTTGAGCTTTTTAATCCAATCGCGAATTGGTTCTCCTTTTCTGGGCTTCACCTTCGGAACATCTCCTCTCCCGTTAATTGCTCCAGCCAGAAGTTTTGTGTTGTCGGAATAATACGCAACTACAACAATCTCACCGTCTTGTTCGAAAATCTTGGATGTTATAAGGGCCCCCACTTGCGATTTTGCAATGCTTTTTACAAAATTCTTATAAGAGCTCTCGTTTATTAAATCTTCTATGATAGGCTCTGCTTTTTTCGACTCCAGAGTAATTCCTTCTTTTTCAAGCGCGTTGTCGAGTTTCTTGTTAACCAGCGCCATGGTCTTGTCGATAATTGATGGGGAAATTCCTGCTTCCGCCTCTGCCTTGGCCTTTATTGATTCCGCAGACTCCGGCTCAGACAAGATGTTCTTTGCGCGCGTTGATATTTCCTGTGAAAAGTATTTTGCAACCTCGGCCTTTGCATCGAGCATGGCCTTGTTGTAGGCGTTTATGCGGTAAAGCTGGAAATTTTTATCGGAAGGCGAAACAGCTATTGTAGAAGACACAATTGCGACATACCTGCCGCCGGCGTTCAGGCCCTCGCTCCATCCTTTTTTGGCTATATACTCTGTAGCCGAATTTCTAGCGTCGGCGACTGGCTCTGCAAGAGAATCAAGCTCTGATAAGAAGCTAAGGCTTCCAGCATCATTGCCGGACCGGTCGCTATGAGGAGCTAAAACCTCCCCCTGGTTTCCGGCAGGTTGAGCAAATAAATATGCCCCCGAAAATATTGTAGCAATCAACGTAATTGTGATCTCTTTTACCATATAATTTCTTTCTTCTTAGGTAATTTTTCTTGTTTCTTTTGAGAAGTTTTTTCCTTAAATATCCTGCACACTATTTCTTTTTCTTTGAATATTTCCGCTACTTTTTCCCAGTCGCCCAATATTCGTCCGTCGCTCGTTTTACCTTTTACGCGGATGATTTCCAGTTCGCCGCATTTCGTTTCTTTCCTTCCAAGCGACTCCCCTGTATACGGATCTTTTATAAGGTCACCCATGGCAAACATCTCGTATTTATCGCCCTCAGACACACTTTCTCCGCCTTGGTTTAGGACCACTTCACCGTCCTCTACGGCGACTACCCGCAGTGGGTATATATTGTCCATAACCTTTTTCAACGCCTCACCAGCAAATTTATTAAAAATCTCTACTACGGGTGATTCTATGTTCTTGGATAACTTTACTTTTGTGTTTATTATATTCGAAAATTTTATCTGGCTAGTAGCAACGTCTATAAACCTAATGCTTACGCTGCAGCCCGCATCGTTTACGGGGACTTTCAAGCCAGATAACTCCATTTTGACTTCCCTTTTAGAATATGTTAACGACTCTACAACTCCGACAACAATATAGTCAGCGCCAAGAACCTGGCCTAACTTACACATTTCCTCGACCGGAGTATCTGCATTGGCAATTGTAGATTTTTCATCCAAGATTTCATCCGCATACTCCCTGTCTAAGACGGTGAATTTCCTTGCCGCAACCATTTTATCGACAAACGCTTGTGTGCCAATTCTGGACACATCGTCGCCGGAGACATTTACACTATCCACGCCATATTTATCTTTTGCCGCTTTAAATGGGAATACAGCAATTCTAAGCCTTTTTGCGCCGGAGCCTTGTTTATAGCGGGCAATTTTTGCATTTATAACTGCTTCTTTCAAACCGTCCCCTACATCTGTCACCGATACTATCTCATACGATGCCACAACTCCCTTTGTCGCAGATGCAACCCTTTTTTGGAGCTTTTGACTAGAAAAAGATTCGTTGTCTGAAATGCTTTCCACTGCGTCCAATTGGCTCTTTGTTGAGATTGCAAGCCCATTAACTTGGGAGACGCACTCTATTATTGCTGACTCCACCGCAGCGTTTTCGCTTGCACCGCGGCCCACGCCCTTTGTATCCAGATACTCTATTTTGCCAGCGCCAACCGCAATAGTCGCAAAGCAGGCGCAGAAAAAAGAAACAATCGCTTTCTTCACAGCAATCCTTTACCTCTTAATTTATCTATAATCTCCTCAGCAGCATCTTTGGCACAGTTAGCAAGTGCATTTTTCTTCGCTAAGGATTGGTCTGAGCCAATACCCTTAATTGTAATAGGCCGCAACGAAGTCACAATCTTGGGCAACTTGCCTTCGATATTATAAATTTTTGCTGAAACAGTAGCGGATACAACTGGCTTGCCCGTAGCGGCGTGGATCTCCTTGGCACTTAGATCCACAGTGCCGACAACAATATATTTTATGGCAATTTCCGGATCTTTTAGCTCGCGCATAACCTTACGCCAAGTTGCAGGTTTTATCGACGTTCCTTTCCCATAGTCTTCCTGCATTAGATTAATTGATTCAAAGAATGAGCCATCGGAAATATTTTCCATTCCTTTTGAGGAAAATACGTCTGTAAGGAAACCTCCAAATTCTCCCCTGCTAACCTCGTCTATTCTATATTCTTGAATATCGCTTTTATTTATTGTCGAACCGCCCGTAGTGCTAACGTTTATTTGCGACGATGATTCGGATGCCGAAACGGTGCCGTCAGATGATTCAGCAGAAGCGGAACCGGATTTTTCGCTTTGAGCTTGCGACACTTTGGTGACTTTTGAATCGAAAGATGTTGTTGACGCAACTTCCCTAGCTATAAAAAACACCGCTATATTGTTTTTTGCCATTGCGGAATTCTTGTCTCCATAGGAATCGCCGATATCGTTTTTTACTTTTGCATCGTCAACTATTGCCTCGATTATAACGGAGTACATTCTAGAAGCCTTGTCCATTTTCTCTTTGGCAACATTGTATCTTATTATATATCGGTCAGGGTTTGAAAGGAACTGGGCTCGCTTTTCTTCAAATAGTTTTCTGGTTGCCTCGGGGAGTGTGTCAGCGTAAGCCAATACTGCGTTTGATTTAGCTTTATTAAGCGCGTGAACTCTTTCCTCTTCATCAGGCGAAGATTTGAATATGCCGTCAGAATATTGGTAATCCCCTTTGCCAATGACCATCGATTCTGCATACATGAACACGGGCAAAAACAAAACAATAGATACAAGTAAACTCTTAATCGCTTTCATATTATCTGCATTTCTCAATTATTTCAGAAAATCCGCTAAATTTCGCATCTGACTTAAGCCGTTCACCTGCAGATTGCGTAAGCATTATAAGCACCTCTATATATTCGGCTTCAAACGGCCAGTTTTTCTCTTCGCCAGCTATATATATGGCAGAGTTGCCCTTCCCGATAGTCTTGTTGAACACGACTTCATCCTCTATATCCCTGACCGACACCAAGTAAGACGCCCCAAAAAAGTAAGTTCGTATTCCCCTACGCTCCTCCGCGATTTTCGACAGAAGCTTCCTAAGTGATATATCGATTTTATAAGTGGATCGCGGTGCTTGCAACAACAGCTGATTTGTTAATTTATCCGACTCTATATATCCGTCTGCCATAACATAAAATATTTCAGAACCATCGTAAGAATAGGGGATAACAGGAATTTTAAAATTTTTGTAGATATATGCGTTGAACAAGCTGGCAATAAATTCCTTGGCTTCATCCTCGCGGAACCCCATTTTCAGCACATTATCGATAGTTTCTGGCAATATATTAACCTTTGATACCCCTATCGATGATGAATGCACGCGCTCTGGATTTATATTCGATATTGTTTCAATGAAGAAATCGAATATATTCAAATTTTGAGAATTCACAATGAAAGCATCGGCTCCATATATTCTCTCAAAGATAGCTCTTATGTGGGCCTCATCGGGGCGATTATCGCATATTTCTGAATATGATATTATAAACGGATGCGAAGCTAAAATAGATTTTGTCTTGAAGTCAAAAAACATTGCTTCCGCGACAATAAATATTTCCAGTTTGAATTTTTCGAAACCTGACAGTTTTGAAATATAATATTTCTCGAAGTCTACAACAAAAGCTAAACTCGCGGAGTTTCGTTTTGTCGATCCGAGATCATCAGTCAAAATGCTGAAATTTGAGTTATTGTATTTGGACAGTTTATCGGCCAGAATTTTATTTAAAGAATTCTTTTTGGCTAATTCCCAAGAAAAGGGGAAGCGTTTTGCCGCATTATTCTCACCGGCTGCCTTCCCGGCAAACACAATGCCAGAGTTGACAACCTCCATTCCTCCAGCGAAATGGGTTATAAAGAGGGTAAAAAAAAGCAACAAAACGCTTCGCATAAATTAGTCTTCTAGATTTGATTCTTTTGCAACTCTATCGCCGACGGCTTTCACATCTTCCATGCTAATTCCGTTTTCCGTGGCGTAAACAGTGTATGCATCAATGGTAACAGCAACATTCTTAACGTCGGTTCCCATTGCGTCCGCCAAGCTTGTAAGGAATTCAAGCTCTCCAGCAGCACTGCCAAACGGGTTTGAAGCAACCTCTTTCTGAAGTGACTTAACATTTTGAAGAACCTTGTCCAATAGGATTTTCTCTTGTGCAACGCCGCCGATTAAATATCCGAGAGATTCTACGAATTCTTTCTTTGCAGCTTCGGAAGTAAGCTTTACCGCTTTATTCATTTCCGGCATTTTGCTACTTTCAAGAACCGCTTTTGTATCTTTCAGATTCTTTGAGGCATTTAGCTGATCCAATTGAGCCTGCATTTTATTGGCATCATCGTTGTTCCCTACGCATTTGGCAGCATGAATACGTGCCTGCATATATTTTGCGCAGATACCTTTATAAGACTTGAAGTCTGCGTTGTTAGACACGTCAGTGTCGCCACCGCCGAGTGTTCCGCATGACGCCAATGCCATTATTGATGCAGTCATTAATATAGCCTGATATATTTTTTTCATATTTATTGTCTTATATTTATATAGTTTTTGGATTAAATACTTTTATTACATAGAGTATTACGAATACTAAATGTTAAGCGAATTTCAGGGATGTTCATATGAATATTAAAAATAAAATTCTCGCGCTGGGTATTATATTTTATGGTAGCATGATATATTTATCCGGACAAGATATATTGAACCTTACTTCGACATTCTCTGAAGATAATTATAGAAGTGAAACTCTAAAAATAGATTATGATATTGGTGTTGACTATTACGATATCAAAAATGCTGATAAGAATGTAAAAATATCGAGCAGCAAGGAATCATTTATTAATATTTTATCTCCAAAATATATTTATCTCAAGAAATTCAAAGATAATTTAGGTACTGAGCTCGAATACATTACAGATGATAAAAACCATTTTCTATATTTCCCAAAGCTAAAAAGTGCAAGTATTTCTCATACCGGAATTGTTCCAATTCGAGATAGATTTTTTACCGATTATTTAACACTCATTCCTGATTTTTATCAGGATCGCAATGCGTTGTCTAATATAATATCCCTTCTCAAAGAAGCTGAAAATACTACATATGAGATTAAAAATTTAAATAAAAATACATGCACTCTTGTCATAAAACAGGCAATGAAGCCATTGAATCAGAAGATATTTAATGAATATACCATTAAATTTATACAAAGAGATGCTTATTGGCTGCCAACAGAACTTGTACATAACTATTATTTAGAAAGAGAAAAATCTTCAATAAGATTAGATGGAAATTTTAAATTATTATATAGCGACTATGAAAAATATGCAGATGTATTTCTACCAAAGAAAATAGAACTTTGGGAGTATATACCTGCTGGTTGGATAGGAAATAACGATGACGGAACTCCAAAATTAAGAAAACAAAAGCTAAAATATTACGAAGTTATTTCATTGAAAAATGTTTCAATTGAAAAGGAAAATCTGCAAAAAGGTATAATAAAAATTCCAGATGATGTTGATATTTACGCCCACAGTACAAAAAAGCAATATAGAACAGCGGATATAGACACTATAAAAGAAATATTAAAATTATCAGTAGAGACACTTCCGGAAAATAGCATTAACGCCCCCCGATAAAGCACGCGTAAAGGTAGCATCTCTTTAGCATCGTTTGACTATTTTTTGATGTTATTATGCTGCCCAATTTGCGTTGAAGACCCAAAAAATCATTAATTTTATAATAAAGCGAATTCCCCACAAAAAGTGAATAGCGCCACGTAATGATTTTTGGCATAGTTAGCAAGCTAGCGCGTTGCGTGGAAAAGAGTCTTCCAAGATACGGCTTTGATAATGTCACATAAAGGCACAGATATACTCTTTAAACACTACCGAGGAGTAGCGACTAA
>ERZ827181.1155-NODE-1155-length-30902-cov-7.849483_pt1 | contig 30902 bp, 30 predicted proteins | sample MGYA00519778_ERZ827181 | MGnify/ENA primary metagenome ERZ827181 (study PRJEB31778, sample SAMEA3449273) | human gut metagenome | biome: human gut; feature: human-associated habitat; material: faeces | place: United Kingdom | collected 2010/2012 ...
TATGATGGCAAAGAAGATCGCAGATAAATTAGGCTGTGAGCTTCAGATCGTAAAACTGGACTGGGATTCTTTAATTCCTGCAGTACAGTCAGGAACCGTGGATTGTGTTATCGCAGGTCAGTCAATTACTTCTGACAGAAAAGAAATGGTAGATTTTACAGAGCCATATTATTATGCATCCATCGTTACTTTAGTAAAATCTGATGGAAAATATGCAGATGCAAAAGGAATCAGCGATCTTGCAGGTGCAACCTGTACATCACAGCTTGGAACGATCTGGTACGACAATTGTCTGCCACAGTTAAAAGATGCGAATATCCAGCCGGCACAGGAATCCGCTCCGGCAATGTTAGTAGCATTAGAGAGTGGCCGTACAGATTTAGTAGCAACAGATATTCCGACAGCAAAAGCAGCATGTGTTGCTTATCCGGATCTGAAGATTTTAGATTTTACAGATACAGATGATAACTACAAAGTATCCGATGAAGATATCAACATTGGTATTTCTGTAAAAAAAGGAAATACAGAGCTTACAGACAAGATCAACAGCGTATTAAAAGAGATGACAACAGAGGACTTTGACTCTATGATGGACGAGGCAATTTCTGTTCAGCCGTTATCCGAGTAATCAATTAAAAAGGGGTTAGATAACGTGATTTCAAACATGAACTTTTGGGAACGTATTCTCTATCTGTTACAGGAATATGGAACCTCCTATTTAAAAGGTGCAGGAACAACACTTGTGATTGCACTCGTATCGACAGCAATCGGTTGTCTGATAGGATTTATCGTCGGAATCATCCAGACGATTCCGGAGGACAAGCAGAGAGATTCCCTGTTAAAAAAGATCGTTTTAAAGATTGTAAAGATTATTTTAAAGATTTATGTGGAAGTATTCCGTGGAACGCCGATGATCGTTCAGGCAGTGTTTATTTACTATGGAGCTGCACAGATTTTTAATATCCAGATGGGAATGTGGCAGTCCGCATTTTTGATCGTATCGATCAATACCGGTGCGTATATGGCAGAATCCGTGCGTGGTGGAATTATTTCCGTCGATCCGGGACAGACCGAAGGTGCAAAGGCAATTGGAATGACACATGTACAGACAATGACCAATGTCATTCTGCCGCAGGCATTTCGGAATATTTTACCGCAGATCGGCAACAACCTGATCATCAATATCAAGGATACTTCCGTGCTGTCCATTATCAGTATTGTAGACCTGTTCTTTGTACATAAGAGCGTGGCAGGTGCGTTGTATACCTATTTTGAATCCGCAGTGATCGTAATGTGTATGTATCTGATCATGACATTAGCAGCGTCTAAACTGCTCCGTTTATGGGAGAAAAAGATGGATGGTTCACAGAACTATGAGTTAGTCGATGTCATGGGGATCGGAACCCAGTTGGGCGAAGAAGTAAAACGTGGAGAGTAGAGGAGGTTTCATATGAATGCAGAAGATGTAATATTAGAAGTATCTCATCTGGAAAAATCTTTTGGCTCTCACGATGTGTTAAGAGATATCAGTTTTCAGGTGGCAAAAGGTGATGTGGTTTCCGTGATCGGAGCGTCCGGTTCAGGAAAATCCACAATGCTCCGCTGTGTGAATCTGTTAGAGACACCAACCGGTGGCAGCATTTTATATCATGGAGAAGATATCACAGATCCAAAGATCAATGTACCGGCATACCGTTCTAAGGTTGGAATGGTATTCCAGAGTTTTAATCTGTTTAACAACATGACGGTTTTAGAGAACTGCATGGTAGGTCAGATCAAGGTAGCTGGAAGAAAAAAAGAAGAGGCAGAAGAAAAAGCAATGGCATACTTAAAAAAGGTTGGCATGGACGCGTACATCAATGCAAAACCGCGTCAGCTTTCCGGTGGTCAGAAACAGCGTGTGGCAATTGCAAGGGCTTTGGCAATGGAGCCGGAAATCCTGCTTTTTGACGAACCGACTTCCGCATTAGACCCACAGATGGTCGGAGAAGTCTTAAATATCATGCGTCAGCTTGCGCAGGAAGGCCTTACGATGATCGTAGTCACACATGAGATGGCATTTGCCAGAGATGTTTCTACAAGAACTATTTTCATGGACTCAGGATATGTGGCAGAGGATGCAGCACCGTCAGAGCTGTTTACAAATCCTAAGAATCCAAGAACAAGAGAATTCTTAAGCAGATATCTGGCTGGCTAGATATGGTTGGCATTCAGAAGGAGGAAATGATAAATGGATAATTTTGTAGTAACCTTTGCCAGAGGATTTGGAACAGGCGGAAAAGCAATAGCATCACAGCTGGCAAAAGAGCTTGGAATACACTGTTATGAGAACCGTATTCTGACTCTTGCAAGCCAGCTGAGCGGACTTGACGAGAATGTGTTTCAGGAGGTAAATGAGAAGCTGCGTGAAGAGGGCGGATTTACGAGTTTTTTGCGAGGGCTTCCAAGAGCAAAGGGATATATATCGAGAAATGAGAAGTTCAGATCAGATGACAGGCTCTTTGAGTATCAGAGCCAGATTATCAACGAGCTTGCAGACAAGGAATCCTGCGTCATAGTAGGAAAATGTGCCGACTATGTATTAAAGAACCGCCCCAATGTGGTGAGCATATACATTGAGGCACCGCGTGCATTCTGTGTGGAGCGTACCATAGCCAATATGGGTGTGACACCGGAGGTGGCAAATGCCACGATTGAGAGAACAGATAAGTTCAGGGCAGATTATTACAAGTACTATACACACGGAAACTACTGGACCAATCCGGTGAACTACGACCTGACACTAAACAGTGAGCGTGTCGGTGTGGAAAACTGTGTGAAGACGATAGAGCAGTATCTGATCATAAAGGGCTTTATCAAGGCTGATATGATTAAGCCGGCGGGAGAACTCATATAAAAAGTATATAACAAAAAATTGCAGCTCGTGTATCGAGCTGCAAATTTTTTTATTATTATATAGATATGTTTATCCAAGCAAAGCCTTATCAGAAGCAAATTCCTCGCCGGAAACCTCCTCAAACTTCATGAGCAGATCCTCCACAGTGAGGTTTTTCTTTTCCTCGCCTGAGATATTAAGGACAACCTGTCCGTTATTCATCATGATGAGTCTGTTGCCGTGAGCGATGGCATCACGCATGTTGTGTGTGACCATCATGGCTGTCAGGCTGTTCTCCTTGATGATTTTGTCTGTGAGAGTGAGCACCTTTGCGGCTGTCTTAGGGTCGAGAGCAGCGGTGTGCTCATCCAAAAGCAGCACCTTCGGCTTCTGGAGTGAAGCCATGAGCAGTGTAACAGCTTGACGCTGTCCACCTGAGAGCAGACCAACCTTTGAGGTCATTCGATCCTCGAGCCCCAGGTCAAGCTCCTTTAAAAGCTCGTGGAAACGCTCCTTTTCAGCCTTTGTGATACCCCAGCCAAGACCACGGCGCTTTCCGCGGCGCGCTGCAAGTGCGAGGTTTTCATCAATCTGCATGGTTGCGGTAGTTCCTGTCATTGGATCCTGGAACACACGTCCCAGAAATGATGCACGCTTGAACTCAGGAAGTCCTGTGACATCCACTCCATCGATGAGAATTGAACCATCGTCAACAGGCCATGTGCCTGCAACGGCATTGAGCATGGTAGATTTTCCGGCACCGTTTCCACCGATAACAGTGACGAAATCGCCCTCCTCAAGCTTTAGGTTTACACCATTAAGGGCATGCTTTTCATTGATTGTGCCCGGATTGAAGGTTTTATGTACGTTTCTAATCTCTAGCATTTATTTGCCCTCCTTTGCGTTAAGTGCTGCGGCAGAGCGTTTGCCGGCCTTTTTGAAGGAGGCCTTGCTCTTGCCCTTCAGGTAAGGCACCGCAAGGAAAATTGCCACGATGATTGCAGTGAAGAGCTTTAAGTCATCACTTGGCATCTGCAGCCACAGAACAATTCCGATTACAATGTAGTAAACAATTCCACCAAATATGACAAAGATAAGCTTTCCCATGAAATTCATGTGCTTTCCGAGGATTGCATCGCCGAGCACCTCACCGATGATAACTGCGGCAAGACCGATGACGATTCCACCACGGCCCATGTTTACATCGGAAAAGCCTGAGTACTGTGAAAGCAGGCCGCCTGAGAGTGCTACAATTGCATTTGAAAGCGCAAGACCGATGAGCTTCATGTTGTCGATGTTGATACCCTGAGCCTTGCTCATTGCAGGGTTGCAACCAGTGGCACGGATAGCAGAGCCCTGCTCTGTTCCGAAATACCAGTAAAGCACCGCGATAATTACAACCGAGAAAATCACACCGACAATTATCGCATGTGTCAGATTACGTGATGAAAGCACCAGATTATATTTATCTGCGCTAAGTGCCTGGTTGGCGTGGCGCTGCATGATATTTAAGTTGATAGAATAGAGAGCTATCTGTGTAAGGATTCCTGCCAGAATCGGAGGAATGCCGAGCTTTGTATGTAAGAGACCAGTGCAGAGTCCTGCGAGCAGACCGGCAATACATGCGCAAAGCAGTGAAACCCAGATATTGTAGCCGTTAATCGTCATCATAACGGTTACGGCACCACCTGTTGCAAATGAGCCATCAACCGTCAGATCGGCGAAGTCCAGCAGTCTGAAAGTGATATAAACACCGAGTGCCATGATACCCCATATCAGGCCCTGGGCTATATTGCCCGGAAGGGCATTGGTGAATGCAACCGGATTTAAGGTTGCAAAATAATTCATTAGAATCATTTTATTAAATACCTCCATAGTGCAGCTGTTTATTCAGCTGAGATTTCCTCATAGCCGTCCGGAACTGTGATTCCAAGCTCCTTGGCGCGGTCCGGAAGGTACTCCTTAGTGAACTTAGGAGCGCTCTTAACCTCCATAGTTTTGATGTCTGTACCATTTACAAGGATATCGTAAGCCATCTCACCTGTTGTGTATCCAAGGTCATAGTAGCTGATAGAAAGTGTTGCCACGCCACAGCCCTTAGCGATTCCTTCCTCGCCAGCGAAGATAGGTTTCTTAGCCTGTGAAGCTACATTGTTGATAGCCTCTGTACATGAAGCAGCAGTGTTGTCAGTTGGGATGTAGATTGCATCAGATGCATCACATGCGCTCTGTGTTACTGCAGCAACATCATTTGAATCAGAGAAGGTGTACTCTTTTACAGTGTATCCCTCGTCCTCAAGGTATTTGGTAATAGTTGTTGACTGGTAGATACTGTTTGGCTCAGATGAGCAGTAGATGATACCGATGTTCTTTGCATCCGGGAAGAGCTCCTTGATGCATTTAGCCTGCTCATCGAGTGGAGCGAGGTCTGTTGTACCTGAAATATTCTTTCCTGTAGTGCCTGACCAGTCTGACATATCAAGAGCTGTAGCGTAATCTGTGATAGATGTTCCAAGAATCGGAATAGAGTCTGTAGCTGCTGAAGCGGCCTGAAGAGCTGCTGTAGCATTTCCAAGGATAAGGTCATAGTCGTTGGTGACGAACTTGGTGCAGATTGTAGAGCATGTAGAAGCATCTCCTGCGGCATTCTGCTCGTCAAATGAGACATCGTCTCCGAGCTTGTCCTTTAATGCGTCCTTAAAGCCCTTTGTAGCGGCATCGAGAGCCTCGTGCTGTACGAGCTGGCAGATACCTACCTGATATTTGGCATCTGAGTTCTTGCCTGACTGTGTGCCACCGTTTGCTGAACCGGAATCTCCGCATCCGGCAAGTCCAAGAACCATTGTTCCGGCAAGAACAAGTGAAGCTAAAATTTTAGATCTCTTTTTCATGATAATTCCTCCTTTTGTCAGCGCTTTAAAGCGTTGATGTATCAATTAGGTAAATTATATTAACTTATTAATGAGAAGTCAAGGGAAGATGAGGAAAAAGTAGGGTTTAATATATATAAATGATGGATAATAAGCTATATTTGACAATAAACATAGCATCAATAAAATGGTAAAGGAAGAAAACACTTTGATAAATATAGCTATATGTGATGATGATTTAGTCTTTGCGTCAAAAATGGAAGCAATATCTTAAAAAGTGGAGCTTATGGTCTCCATTTGTTTCGCTGTGGTTAGGGAGCTGTTTTGGGGATTTCAGCGGTTTCAGCTACTTTTTTGGAGAATTTTCCGGCTGTTTCGCTGGTTTTGGGTAGCTGTTTTGGGGATTTCAGCGATTTCAGCTACTTTTTCCCTGGCCTTTTCCGGCTGTTTCGCTGGTTTTGGGTAGCTGTTTTAGGAATTTCAGCAGTTTCAGCTACTTTTTTCAAGAATTTTTCCTGCTTTTTGGCTGGATTGGGGAGCTGTTTTAGAAGTTTTATGGATTACAGCTACCCAAGGCCTGCCTGCTATCAACCTATGGCTATTGTACATTATGTTAATTTAGTGTGGGGAATATTATGCTAAAGAATAAAAATGATGGTTCATACTGGATTTCCGCAGTAAAATTATCAAAAAACTTCGCATTAAAAGAAACCATCTTAAAATGCGAAGTTTTTTACATAATTATTCAGCTACAACCTTGGCAAATTTCTTTTTACCACGTCTGATAATGAGACCCTCGCCCTTGAAATCGTCGAGAGTGTATTTGGTAGAGATATCAGTTACCTTCTCATCTGCAACGGAAACACCGCCCTGCTGGATATTTCTGCGGCCGTCTCCTCTTGAATCGCAAAGTCCTGCTTTTACGAGAACAGAGATGATATCAAGCTCTCCGTCAGGGAAGTCCTCAGCTATAACGGTAACTGTAGGCATATTTGCATTGTTGGCTCCGCCTGCGAAAAGTGCATGGCTTGCCTCTTTAGCCTTTGTGGCTTCCTCCTCACCGTGAACAAGCTTTGTAAGCTCGAATGCCAGGATTTCTTTAGCTTCATTGAGCTGTGCGCCCTCCCAGCTTTCCATCTTGTCAATCTCTTCGAGAGGAAGGAAGGTGAGCATTCTGATACATTTAAGAACATCGGCATCAGAAACGTTTCTCCAGTACTGGAAGAACTCGAAAGGTGTTGTCTTGTTAGGATCAAGCCATACTGCACCGGACTGTGTCTTGCCCATCTTCTTGCCCTCAGAGTTTAGGAGTAGATTGATTGTCATAGCATATGCATCTTTTCCAAGCTTACGTCTGATGAGCTCTGTTCCACCGAGCATGTTGCTCCACTGGTCATCTCCACCGAACTCCATGTTGCAGCCGTATTTCTGGAAAAGTGTGTAGAAATCGTAGCTCTGCATGATCATGTAGTTAAACTCAAGGAAGGAAAGACCTTTTTCCATACGCTGCTTGTAGCACTCAGCTGTGAGCATACGGTTTACTGAGAAATGAGCACCAACCTCGCGGAGCACGTCCACGTAGTTTAAGTCCATCAGCCAGTCAGCGTTGTTTACCATGATAGCCTTTCCCTCGCCAAAGTCGATGAAGCGGCTCATCTGTTTCTTGAAGCACTCTACGTTGTGGTTGATAGTCTCTGTTGTCATCATCTGGCGCATATCTGTACGTCCTGATGGATCACCGATCTGTGCTGTACCTCCACCGATAAGCACGATAGGCTTGTTTCCTGCCATCTGAAGTCTCTTCATAAGGCAAAGAGCCATGAAATGTCCAACGTGAAGGCTGTCTGCTGTAGGATCAAAGCCGATGTAGAAGGTAGCCTTTCCGTTGTTTATAAGCTCTTTGATTTCTTTTTCGTCTGTTACCTGCGCGATAAGACCGCGGGCAACTAATTCGTCATAAATTGTCATGATTTTCCTCCTGATAAGATGAATCTGTATTCTGAAAAATAAAATATCCCCCTCATCCATTTAAGGACGAGGGGGATTTCTCGCGTTACCACCTTAATTTGCATCCTGCTCGCACAGGAATGCCTCCGTGAGTTGTCACACATTATTCGACATATATTATATAGTGAAAATAGCCGATTCTGCTAACACTCCGGCACTATAACGTGTGCCAATACGTTGCGGCTTATTAATCGAACCGGCGATATTTAACCATCCGGTATGACGTTCGGTGCAAAGCTCCGGGATGTATTCCAGATCTGTTTCCTTGCGCCTCTCACCTGCCGGCAGCTCTCTGTAAGTATTGCAGAAATGTACTTATTCCCATCAAAGCCTGTTGAAATGTAATTGTGCTTCAATTGACGATATTATAGCCGTTTAAGAAGGGGTTTGTCAAGGGTGCAAAAAGCGGTGTATGAAAAGTATGAAAAGCTTTTTAATTATTGCACTCTGACCTGTGGTGATGTATACTTTGAATAACAAACAAACTTTGGTTATGAAAGGAAGAAAAAATGAGCGCATATTATATTATTATGAGTATGATTGACGGCTTTGAGGCGTTTATCAATCTTGCAGTTATGGTACTGACAATTATTGCATCATGGATTATGTATGCAAAGGCAGGAGAGCCCGGCTGGGCGGCTATTGTACCGTTTTACAGCTCATACGTCAGATTTAAGATTGCAGGGAAAAAGAAGCTGTTCTGGGGATATCTTGTGGCTACTATCGGAATTATAGTGGGATGTATTATATTGATGTATGAGATTATTGCATCAGGACTTTCTGTTATGACATCCGATTATATGGGATCGTATTATGATTCTACCTATGGATATGCAGGAAGCCGCATCGGAGCTCACATGGGCATGCTGATATTTGCGGTTATCCTGATTATTGCAGCAATGATTGTGGCATTGGTTATGAGTATCCTCTGCTGTGTCGGACTGTCACATGCGTTTGGCAAGGGAGCCGGATTTGCCTGTGGACTTATATTCCTCAATGTGATTTTTGTCTGTATTATTGCCTTCAACAAAAAAATTGTTTATGTGGGAAACGGATATAGTAATAATAACTACTATAATCCATATGGTTCAAACGGATATGGTCAGCAGTACGGTCAGAACATGTACGGAAACGGAACAAACCAGCAGTACGGCCAGAACATGTACGGAAACGGAGCAAACCAGCAGTACGGTCAGAACATGTACGGAAACGGAGCAAATCAGCAGTACGGTCAGAACATGTACGGAAACGGGGCAAACCAGCAGTACGGTCAGAACATGTACGGAAATGGAGCAAACCAGCAGTACGGCCAGAATATGTATGGAAACGGCACAGCGCAAGGAGGAGATGCTCAAAATTCCTACGGTACATCAGAACAGCAGCCATGGAATGATGAGTATAACAACAAAGATTACGAATAAATAATAAGAATAAAGCGCATGAATAAAAGCTATAAATAAATGTTATAGTACAAATTTGTATCATTCTCTTGACATATAGTGTCAGAGGGCTATAATACAAAACAAGATTTAAATAAATATGTTCACCAAAATTCGTTGATGAGAACAAGGTCCGATTTGTATTTATTTTCAGAGAGCCTGTGGGCGGTGCGAACAGGCAATGATCAGATTGGAATATCCTCTCTAAGAAGCGGGCTGAAAGCATTAAGTGTGTCTGTAAACCTCGCCGGTGTCCACCGTTATATGGAAAGCATATGCTGGTATGCAGAGTGTCACAGTAATACACTGTGGAATCAGGGTGGTAACGCGGATTATTTCGTCCCTTTTCAGATTATGTCAATCTGGAAAGGGATTTTTTAATTCCATAAAAGAGTTTTAGTGAGCAGAAAAATGTTAAGGAGGCTTACAATGAAAGCATTACAAAAAGTAAGTAAATTTTTATCAGACTACACATCGATAGTTGTCATAGCAATCGCCGTAGTCACATTTCTGGTCCCGAATCTGATGGCCTGGGTAAATCAGATGCTGTTTGTGGATCCGGTATCCAACAAGTTCACATGTCAGTCAATCATTATCGGAATCATCATGTTTAGTATGGGACTTACACTTACGACACAGGATTTCAAGATACTCGCACAGAGACCATTTGATATATGTGTAGGTGCAATCGCACAGTATCTTATCATGCCGTTTCTCGCATTTGGTATCTCAAAGGCATTGAATCTGCCTGACGGAATCGCACTTGGACTTATCCTCGTAGGCTGCTGTCCCGGTGGTGTTTCTTCAAACATTATGTCATACCTCTGCGGTGGTGATGTGGCATTCTCAGTTGGAATGACAACAGTTTCCACATTGCTCTCACCATTTATGACACCGCTTCTGGTATCATTTCTTGCAAGCGGAACACATGTCTCAATCAAGGCGCTTCCGATGTTTGTGTCAATCATTGAGACTGTAATCTTTCCTGTAGCGGTTGGATTTTTACTCAACTACCTGCTTGGAAAGAAAAAGGCATTTGCCGAGGCTCAGAAGGTCATGCCGGGTATTGCGGTGCTTGGTCTGGCATTCGTTGTAGGTGGTGTTGTATCATCACAGGGCTCAAAGTTCTTTACATCAGGAGTAGTAATTTTTGCGGCAGTTCTGTTACATAACGGACTTGGATATCTGCTCGGATACGGTGCAGGAAAGCTGGTAGGCATGAACACAGCCAAGAAGAGAACCATCTCTATCGAGGTTGGTATGCAGAATGCAGGTCTTGCCACAAACCTTGCCACCACTACAGCACAGTTTGCTTCAACACCTGAATCAGCCATCATCTGTGCAGTGTCATGTACATGGCATTCAATCTCAGGCACACTGCTTGCCGGAGCCTTTGCATTAAAGGACAAAATGGCTGCTAAAAAGGCAGAAGAAGCCGCTGAGACAAAGACAGCATAAAGAGAATGAATACCTATTATAACCGATTGGTAAATTAAACAAAAATTATAGAAATTAAAAATAAATTATGTATAAAATATTTATTGAAATTTGCTAAAAAAAGAGTAAACATAATATACAAATAAAATTAAGATAAACAAAAGAAAGAGGTAATAATATGAGTGGAATCTTAATGATGGTAATAGCCATTGTTGTGCTCGGTGGAGCATACTTATTATATGGCCGTTATCTGCAAAACAAATGGGGCATTGATCCAAATGCCAAGACTCCTGCCTACGAGATGGAGGACGGAGTGGACTATGTACCAGCCGATACCAATGTAGTATTCGGACATCAGTTTGCATCTATAGCAGGTGCAGGCCCAATCAACGGACCAATTCAGGCAGCTATTTTCGGATGGCTTCCGGTTCTGCTTTGGATATTAATTGGTGGTGTATTCTTTGGAGCTGTTCAGGACTTTGCATCTATGTACGCTTCAGTTAAGAACAAGGGTCGTACAATCGGTTACATCATCGAGGAGTACATCGGTAAATTAGGAAAGAAATTATTCCTGTTATTCTGCTGGCTGTTCTGTATACTTGTTGTTGCAGCTTTCGCAGATGTCGTAGCCGGAACCTTCAATGGCTTTGCTGCTGATAAAGCAGGTGAGGTTACAAAGGTTGTAGCCAACGGAGCAGTTGCAACTACATCAATGCTTTTCATCATAGAAGCAGTTGCACTTGGTTTCTTCCTTAAATACTCTAAGTTCAACAAATGGATTAACACACTTGTTGCAATCGTATTACTTATAGTAGCTATAGCACTGGGACTCAATTTCCCAATGTATTTAAACCTTGGTGTATGGCACATAATTATATTTGTATATATACTTATAGCCAGTGTTACACCTGTATGGGCACTGCTTCAGCCACGTGATTACCTTAACAGCTACCTGTTAATCTTCATGATCGTAGGTGCGGTAATCGGTGTATTTGTTGCAAATCCTGCTTGTAACCTTGATGCTTTCACAGCATTTGCAATCCCTGATGCAAACGGAAACCCACAGTATCTGTTCCCAATCTTATTCGTAACAATCGCCTGTGGTGCAGTTTCAGGTTTCCATTCACTTGTATCATCAGGTACTGCTTCTAAGCAGATAAAGAATGAGAAGAACATGCTTCCTGTTTCATTCGGTGCCATGCTTATGGAGAGTATGCTTGCAATCCTTGCACTTATCGCAGTAGCATCATTCAGTAAGGGAGAGGCAGCAGCTCAGGGACTTACAACACAGCCACAGATTTTCGCAGGAGCTATCGCAAACTTCCTGTCAGTAATCGGTTTACCACACTCACTTGTGTTCACACTGATTAACCTTGCTGTATCAGCCTTCGCTCTGACATCACTTGATTCAGTAGCCAGAGTCGGACGTCTGTCATTCCAGGAGTTCTGGCTTGATTCAGACACAGATGATGACAATATGAGTCCATTTGTCAAGCTGATGACAAACAAATACTTTGCAACAATCATCACACTGGTACTTGCATTCCTGCTTACAAAGGTAGGCTATGCAGAGATATGGCCACTGTTTGGTTCAGCTAACCAGCTCTTATCAGTACTTGCACTTGTTGCCTGCGCAGTATTCTTAAAGAAGACAAAGCGTCAGGGCTGCATGCTCTGGATTCCAATGGTATTCATGATGGCAGTTACATTTACTGCACTTGGCATGACAATCTACAAGCTTACAAAGGCATTATTCTCTGTAGGACTTGACCTTGGAAATTCATTACAGCTTATATTCGCAGTATTACTGCTCATCCTTGGTGTGCTTGTTGCAATTCAGGGTGTGAAGAAGCTCTGTGAGAAATCAGAAAGCAAGAAAGCTGCAGCTTAAGAAGTAAAATATAATGGGAGCCTGATATCAGGCTCCCAATTCTCTGTCCTTTCCCATGAAAAATACTGCTAAAGATTCCGGACCAACATGGCTTCCGGTGCAGAAATCATAGGTGGTATTTATCACATCGCGCACCTTTATGCGCTTTTTAATCTGTTCAATCACATAGAGCGAATCCTCATATGCGTCAGCATGTGCCACTCCGATAATCTGATTTTCAGGGTCTGTAATGTTGTCGCATAACAGATTGACAAGCTCATTTAATACGGCTTTTCGGCCACGACATTTTCTGAACTGTACAATATATCCGTCCTTGCTGCCCCTTAGGATAGGCTTGATGCTTAGCATGTTGCCAACCAAAGCGGTGGTTCCGCTTAATCTGCCGGTTCTTGCAATATACTTTAAATTGCCCACGGTAAACACACCGTTTAATCTGGCAGGATAGGTCTCTATCGTGTCAGCCACCTCATCAAAGCTCATGCCCTTCTCACGCATTTCGCTGGCATATATTGCGAGAAGTCCCTGTCCGAGGGAAGCATTTAATGAATCCACCAGGCGTATTTTTCTGCCGTTGCTGCAATCATCAAGGACAGCATCGGCTGCGACACGGGCTGAGTTGTAGTTGCCGCTTATGTTTTTGCTGAGGGAGAAATACAGGACATCCTTGTCGGCCTCTATGATTTCCCTGAAGGTATCCTCAAAGATTCCGCTGCTGATAAGTCCGGTCTTTACCTCGGCACCTTCTCTTATAGCGTCATAGTATTCCTTACCCTTTGCCCGCTCCTGTTCCGGTGTGAGGTCAGGCTCAAAGCAGGTCATTTCCTTTCCGTTGACAAGGTTTACAAATGATAGCACCTTGATTTTATATTTTTTACATAGCTCTGCAGGAATGTTTGCCGCAGAGTCAACAATTATTTCAAACATATTTACCCTCGTATTTCTATAATCATTGGTTAACTGTAGTTATGCATCACATATCTTGCAATTATATGCCATTAATATATGTGGTTGCAAAGAATAGTATATGTAGTTTTTGATACTATGTCAATGACTTTTACCATGTTTAGTAAAAATTTAGAATATTTAGATAGAGTTATCAGGGATGTAGTGTTATAGTAGAAATAATAGATATATAGATTCAATGAAACAGAGGAAAATATGAGTGATATAAAATTAGGCTGTCACGTAGGCATGGCAGGAAAAGATATGTTTCTGGCATCAGCCAGGGAAGCAGCGTCATATGGCGCGAATGTGTTTATGCTCTACACCGGGGCACCACAGAACACGAGAAGAAAGGAAATCTTTGAGCTCAACATAGACGCAGGCTGGGAATATGCACATGAGCATGGGATAAATGAGATAGTGGTCCACGCGCCATACATCATAAATCTGGCAAACACCGTAAAGCCTGAGACATACGAGCTGGCAGTGGAGTTTCTGGAAAAGGAGATAGTAAGGACCGCGGCAATGAAGAGCCGCATACTGGTGCTTCATCCGGGAAGTCATGTAAATGCCGGTGAGCAGGCTGGAATCGAACAGATTGTAAAGGGACTTAACACGGTGCTCAATCAGAATGATGACGATGTGTTTATCGCACTTGAGACGATGGCAGGAAAGGGCAGTGAAATAGGCCGTTCCTTTGAGGAGCTTAAGGCAATCTATGATGGAGTGGACAGGAAGGAAAGGCTGCGTGTCTGCTTTGATACGTGCCATGTAAATGATGCAGGATACGATATTGTGAACCATTATGATGAGGTTTTTGCAGAGTTTGACAGGGTGATAGGGCTTGAGCAGATAGCGGTATTTCATTTGAATGACAGCTTAAATTCTCTCGGAGCACACAAGGACAGGCATGCAAATATAGGCAAGGGAACCATCGGCTATGACACACTGCACCGCCTGGTGCATGATGAGACCTTTGCAAATGTACCAAAGATTCTGGAAACACCATGGCTTTGTGAGGAGAGCTCTGCGAAGAAGACTATTCCTCCTTATAAAGAGGAAATTGAATGGCTTCTTAAATAAGAAAGCAGCTAAAAATGTATGGAGAGGTTTGGTATTACAGACAGTAAGATAATGGAGGCATAATAGATGAAGGAAAAAACCTACGAGGGAACTAAAAAAACACAGAATGGTTTAAAGAGAATGTTTTTTTCAGTGCTTGCGATATTATTGCAGGCAGTTTTCATGGTCTATATGTTTACAAGGCTAAATGAATATGCGGCAGCAATAAACACGACCACAAGCGTCCTGGCAATCATACTTGTGCTCGGACTGTACAATCGTGAGCAGACCGCATCCATGACTACACCATGGATTATACTGATACTGGCATTTCCGATAATGGGAGTGTCACTTTACCTGTTAGTCGGACTAAACGGCGCACCGAATAAGATGCGTGCACGGTTTGAAGAGGTGGATTCCATGCTTCTTCCATGTCTGCCTGAAAACGCAGACATACTATCCGATATGTATGAAAAGGTGCCACAGGCAGCGGGAATTTCAACATACCTGGCCAAAAATGCACTTTATCCGGTATATCAGAACACGGATGTAACATATTATGATCAGGCGTCAAAGGGACTCGAAGCGCAGCTTAGCGATTTATCAAAGGCCAGGAAATTTATTTTCATGGAGTATCACGCCATAGAGGACAAGGAATCGTGGCACCGTATCCAAAAGGTGCTCACGGAGCGCGTGCAGGCAGGAGTCGAGGTAAGGGTGTTTTATGATGATATGGGCTCAATCTTTTTCATAGACAGGGATTTCTCGGAAAAGATGGAGAAGCTTGGCATCAAATGCAGGGTGTTCAACCCGGTTGCACCTGCCTTTAACATGTTTTTAAACAATCGTGACCATAGAAAAATCACGGTAATTGATGGAAAAATCGCATATACCGGCGGCTATAATCTGGCAAATGAGTACTTCAACGTGACACACCCATACGGAATCTGGAAGGATACGGGAATCAGGCTCGAGGGAGATGCTGTCAAGTCGTTTACCATCGCATTTCTCGAGATGTGGAATGCATCAGAGCGCAAGGTACCGCGCGAGGTGGATGTATCGCAATATCTGCTGCACTATGATTATGAGGCAAAACAGAGTGGATTTATCCAGCCATATGCAGACAGCCCTCTCGATAACGAGCAGGTGGGGGAGGATGTCTATATCAGTATGGCAAACAAGGCACAGCGTTATTGCTGGTTTATCACTCCTTACCTTATCATTACCGATGAGATGAGCCATGCGCTGGCACTTGCCGCCAAGCGTGGAGTTGACGTGCGCATCATCACGCCGGGCATACCTGATAAGAAACCAATATACAGCGTGACACGCTCCTTCTACAACCAGCTTGTGAAGCATGGTGTGAGGATTTTTGAGTGGACACCGGGCTTTTGCCATGCAAAGATGAGTGTGGCAGACGATATAATGGCAACCTGCGGTACCATAAATCTTGACTACAGAAGCCTTTATCACCATTTTGAAAATGGCTGTTTTATGGCGGATTGTGAAGTGGTGCATGAAATCAGGGATGATTTTATCAGGCTTTTCACTGAGTCAGCGGAGGTGACGGAGAAGTACAGGACCGGAAGAAGTGCAAGACGAAGGCTGGGGCAGTCAATTATGCGGCTGTTTGCAGGGCTATTGTAGACTGAAAATAATGTGTATCAGGGAAGTGAGAGCATATGAGTGATTACGACAGCAAAATCATCAGAAAGCAGATAAGAGTGTACGGCTCTGTGCAGGGAGTAGGTTTCCGCTACAGAACAGAGCACGCGGCAGAAAGCGTTGGTGCAACAGGCTGGGTGAGAAATGACCCTGACGGCTCGGTATTTATGGAAATACAGGGCACAGAGGAGCAGATAGACAGGGTATTTGTAATGGTGAGTCAGGGTGCTTATGTAAATATAGAGAAAATGGATGCCAAATCAATACCGGTGGTTGAGGATGAGCGGGGATTTTATACGAGAGAATCGCTTGGAGACTTCTGGGGACTATGGCACAGATAAACGGAGGCATCATATATGTTTTTTATGATGGGAATAACGGACGGCAGGAAGGATTTTGACTTCAATCAGGTCATTACCTGCGATGAATGTGGCAGGTATGGCAGGTATCAGGTGTATATGACATACATGGTGCTGTCACTGTTTTTCATTCCGTGTTTTAAATGGAACAGGCACTACTATGTGCAGACCACATGCTGTAATGCGCTTTACGAGCTTGATCCGGAAATAGGACGCAGGATAGCAAGAGGCGAGGACGTGGAGATATTGCCACAGCATTTGCAGCGTGTAAATCCGCAGTATGGTTATGGCTTTGAAAATGGAAGTGGAAGCACAATAAAAAGATGCAGCAATTGTGGATATACAACTACAGAGGACTTTGAATTCTGCCCTAAATGCGGCAGGAAATTATAATGCAATGGCTTTATAATAGAAAATGATAATTAAAGAATACATGACCTTAAAATAAAGCGATAAACTTATATGGAAATTTAGGAGGAAAACACATGGAAACATGGTATTACGAGGTAGTGTCCATAGACGGAGACTATGCAAATCTAAAGAGATGCGATATTGAATCAGACGATCTGAAGCTTGTGGCAAGGGCACTGCTCCCACCAGAAATCATGGAGGGAAGCAGACTCAAATACGAGCTGATGCAGTATGAGATAATTCAGTAACTATTCAGAACCGCTGAGAACAAAAAAGCTGATGCGTCATGCTTGCATGTAAGCAGCAGTTTTTTCTTGCATATAACCTTGAAGTAGGAGATATTAAGAATGCAGCAGAAATCTACGCAAAAAATACTGTTATTTAGTGTAGCAGCACAAAAAGTGGAAAAAATAAAAGCCCTGTGCAAAACCCTCGGAATATCGGTGCAACAGGTGGAAAAATCAGATTACGGACAGAAGCTCGGTGCCATAGCCGGAATAACCGGATTCAAAAAGGATGGTTCAAGGTATAGCGGAGCCGATTTCCCGGCGGAGCTTCTGGTCTTTTCAGGTATTAATTCATCACAAATGGATATCTTTCTGGCGGAATATAAGAAGGCGGGAATCGAACCAATCGGATGTAAGGCTGTCGTGACACCGGATAATGTATTTTGGAGTGCCGATAAGCTGTTTCGGGAGATATTTAAAGAGCACTTGTTTATGAGCAGGTAAATTGTAAATGTTATTATAAAATGAAAGAAAAACCTCTATCGTGCAATTTCTAATAATTTTTTCTTTATATTTGTAAGATAACTTCTACTTACAGGAATGGTAACGTTATTTGGCAAAAAAAGTTCATTAATTCTTAGAGATAAAACTTTATTGATATTAACAATATAAGATTTGTGAGCTCGAATAAAAAAAACTGGGAGTCGTTTTGATATTTCATTTAAAGAAATTCTTTCGACAAATACATTTGATGTAGTATGAAGGATTACATCATGTCCATTTTTTTCTATATACATTATATCATTGTAAGGTATGCTAATAATATCGTTGCCCTTGTGATAATAATAAAATTCTCGACTAAATAAATGAATAAATTTATCGAGACAATTATTTATTGTGCCATAGTTAATTGGTTTTAAAAGATAGTTGAATGCTTGAACATCATAACCATCAAATACATATTCCTTAAATGCAGTAAGAAATATAATAATACCTGTGTAACCGCTTTCTCTGAGCTGTTTGCATGCATCAATTCCGGTGAATGAGTTGTTGCAATTTAATTCGATATCAGAAAAGAATAAATCACATTTTAGAGTAGGCAAGGATTTAATAAATTTTTTATATGAATTAAGCCAAATAATATTTATTAAAATCCCTGTGTTAGCAGCCCATTTTTTTATTGAGTCTGAGAGTGTTATGAAATCACTTTCATTATCTTCAAGAATTGTGATGTTAATAATCATTAATTATCCTCCAATCAATTATCTAAGGGAAATAAAATAGAAACTGAGAAAATCTCAGTGCCGGGATCAAATTCTATGATGCCATTATATTTTTTTACAATCTCATTAATCCTTTTTATTCCGATGCCATGTTCGTTTTTATTAGAAGTTTTTGTGGTTAAAAGGTTGCCATTTCCTCCATAAAGATATATACCATTTGAACTATTTGATATAAATAGTAGTAGCATATTGTTATATGGTTTAATTTCAATTTGAAGTCTACGTTTAGTCATGTCTAACTTACAGTTGGCTTCTATTGCATTATCAAGTAAATTACTAATTAATGAACACAAATCCATATCTGAAATGTTATAATTAGCTGGAAAATGAATCTGATGTTTTATAGAAATATTATTATCTAGTGCTTTCGAGAGTTTTGCTGTCATAATACAGTCAATGGGGATTATTCCAGTTGAGATTGTATATGATGTCCTTTCTATAGAGTTATTTATCTGATATATGTATTTTAAGGCGTCAGAATTTTTTTCGTTTTCTACAAGTTTATATAGAATGCTCATATGGTTCATGATGTCATGTTTAAATACCCTAAGACTATGGGTGGAATTAATTATTTCCTCATTTTGTCGAGCTTCCATTTGATTAATTGTAATACTCTGAATAAGTCTGTCATTTTTTTCTTTTTCTTTTCCAAGTCTATAAATATATATGGAAATATATACAAATAAAAATAGTGTAAGTCCGAAAATAAATAAGAGTAAGTGGAAAAAGTTTTCAGTGTATATTGACTGTTTTAATAGAATAATAAGTACATTCTCTTCTAATATGACACATATAGTAGAAATTATGAAATAGGAAATTTTATCAAGTTTTCCTAAAACAAACACCTGTGGAGTAAAAAGCAAAAATATGATTACAAACAAGGCAATTATAGATATATATATTAAGGAAAAAAGTATTCGCATATTTCCCAAATATAATACCTGCGAGAGATTTATATTATAAAACTTTATTGGTATTAATAAAGTCAAAGCATCTGAAATTATTAGTATCAGGCAATAGATAAAAGAGACAAAAAAACTATTAAAAATAGGATTAACAAAAAATAATATTAAGAAAATAATATTAAGTAATAGTACAGATGTTAAAGAAATAATGGTAGATATCTTGCTTATATTCATAAGAGTAATTAATAGTGATTTACATAGTATGAATAATGTTTGTTCAGCCGTATGATAATGATATTGACGTTTAGTAAATTTTGCATTACAAATTACAGCAAATAGAAACGATTCTAATAGATTTATTATAAATTCCCAAATTATGTTAAACATATATTCTACTCCTTGATTAGTGTAAGTAAATTATAACAGATGCTCTTTTTTTCTACAATGAGCAATAACACTATCAGCAAGCTATTCACAGCCAATTTTATGTCGTTTGCGCCAAATATCTTGTATAAATTCATAAATTGTGTAATTCTTAGATTAAGATAAATATTCAGAACCGCCTAGTGAATATTTGTAAAACTGTACAATGCTCGTGCTTTACCGAGACTGCGAAGTAAATTTTGATCATATCTGTGGAATGGCTCTATTCGAGCTACCTTGAGAACAAGAAAATCTCTTAACAGAAAGGTATACATAAATGAAGAAAAATAAAATACTAATTGGTGTTATATCAATTATGTTTGCAGGAATAATTGCATTGGGGATAATAGAATGCAACAATAGCAATACAAAGGATAACAATAAATTATTTATTGGAAATGGCAAATTTTGTCAAGCAAAAAGGTTGAATGGATTGGGTGCCATTTATGATGATGACTATATCTTTTTTGATTGTGAGAATCAAATATATGAATCGTATAATTATTCTAATAAGAAAAACGACAAAAAGCTTAATGTGAATTGCAGAAATTCAGCTTGTTCACACAGTAATGATACATGTGAAGCATATGTTGAACTTGGTGAGTATTTTGTTTTCAATAGTAAAATATACAAATATTATAACAAAAGTAAAGTTGTATCAGGTGAAAATAGGTTGTATGGTTCTATTGTTGAGGAAGAATCAGGAAAAACGGTCTTTAAAAATTCTATTCCAACTGATATGTCATCAGAATTAGCAATTGATGATAGTGAGGCTATTTTATATGTTAGGGTATTGTCGGATGATATAGTAAAAGTAGATGGTGATAGACATGCCTATTTGTTGGACAAAAATTTTAATATTATATACTGTCATTACAATATTGGCAAATTTCCATGGGGAGCTATTTTGAATGGAAATTATTACTATATCAATGATATAAATGAAATTGTCAAGGTAAATTTAACAACGTTTGAGAGTAAATCAATAGCATCAAATGGTAAGGCTTTTATGGCGGATAACGATGAGAATTTTATATATTATTCAAATGAATTTAGCGAATTATATAAGTTGTCACCGGATGATGAAAGTTCTATAAAAATAGCAGATAATGCGCTTTTCTTTTCTGTACAGAATAAATATATATATGCCAGTGGTGGAGATAATGGTAACAAAATAATATATGATAAAAACGGAAAAATTATTGCCGATTATTCAGCTTGTGAAAATATGGGAGCTGATTCTGCCTTTCAAATAAATGATAAAATATATACAATATTTAATGGTGGTGTAGCTTACATGGATCTTGATGGGAAGAATTATGGTGAGATGATGCAATGAGATATGAAATTAAAAAAATATTATCATGTAAAATACTTATGATTTCTATGATTGTGGCTTTTATTTTTTCAATGGCAATTTCATATAATGCATATGCTAATGAGAAAATAAATTTAAGAGAGTTTTCTGCATATATTGGTGATTTTTCAGAACAAAAATATGATGTGATAGAGCAAAAAGTAATGGAGTTACAAAACAAATACGAAGAAACACAAAATGCAGATGTAATGAATGAAATGTTTGTTTATCTGACATTGGATAAAGATGCTTTAAATTGTCATAATGTTGTTGAATATAGGGATAGTGTTATTTCTGATTCTGAAATTAAAATAAAAACTGAGTCTGGATATTATAAGAGAATGAACGAAACGATAAATAAATTATATGGAAAGAAGACTAATCTTGTAATTGGAGAAAGTGAGACTTTAAATGAAGTATATGATTTATTTTGCGTAACTGATATTGTAGATATTGTATTTATTATTGTAATTATTTTATTTTCTTCTTATTTGTTTTTGAATGAACATAATAACAATACATTTTATATGATTAAATCATCATATAGAGGAGGGAAGTTATCTTATCGGAATAAAATAGTGATAACATTATTTTTTTCGATAATGGCATCAGTGGTTGAAACTTTGGGAATGACAATATGGTCAGTTTTTTGGAATAAAATAGATCAATGGAATACATCAATTCTCTTAAATAACGCTTTCTTACATTCACCGTATAGTATTACTTTATTTGAGATGATAATTGGAGTAGTAATTATGAGGGCAATTGGTTTTTTTGTATTATCTAGTGTATTTATTTTTGTTTCTTTATTTTTTAAAAGTAATATTGTGCCGATAGCGATTAATACATTTATTGGTTTGGGAGGCATAGCAATTAATTATATTTTATCAGGAAAATATTTTGCTTTATCTGGTGGCACAATCAGAGAAGCTGAAAATTATGATATTCTTAGAAAGTATACACCGTTTCCATTGATTAGTGAAAGTGTCAATTATTTTAAGGAATATGAACCTATTAATTTAATGGGAGTTCCAATTCAGTTATTAAGTTATTCTTTAATAGTTAATCTGGTTTTTGCAATTATAGTGATAGCGCTGGGTTACTATTTTTATAACACGAATTTTAGGGAAAGTTGAGTTCAAAAATATCATGCTAGAGTTAATTGATATAAAAAAAAGATATGGTAGTAAAGAAGTATTGCATGGAATCAGCATCAAATTTGAAAATGGTATTTATGGATTGATTGGACCAAATGGATCTGGTAAATCTACTATTATGAATATAATGTCAGATGTTTTGGATATGAGTTCAGGCAAAATTTTATATAATGGAACTGATATAAAAGAATTAGATGACAAATATAGGGAAAAAATTGGTTTTTTGCCACAAAATGTAGGTTATTATCCAAATTTCACAGCAAAAAAAACCATAGAGTATTTTGGGTATCTTAGAGGTGTAAATAAAAAAGAATTAGATTCAAACGTGGAACAGGTGTTAAGGGATGTTAATTTGTATGAGAATCGTAACGATAAGGTTAAATCTTTTTCAGGAGGAATGAAGCAAAGACTTGGAATTGCAATAACATGTGTAGCTAATCCGGAGATTATTATTTTTGACGAGCCGACAGTGGGACTTGATCCGGAAGAAAGGGCAAGATTTAAAAATCTAATTAGAAAATTATCTAAAACAAAAACTATTGTGTTATCAACACATATTTTATCAGACGTAGAGGAAGTGGCTGACTATATAATATTGATTAAAGAAGGATGTCTGACAAAATTTGAGAAGATTGGTGGGAAGGATAATGAATAATGTTACCAAAATGGAATTATACAAAGTTCTTTCAAAACCTCAGGTATATATAATTTTTGTTGTTGGACTAATTATTCAAAGCATCATGGCGGGACAGATGAGAACAACTATGTTTAATGGATATCATAAGTCTGTGTATGAAAATTATATGAATGAAATGGAAGGCGAATATTCAATTGAAAAAAAAGAATACATTAATTCAGAATATCAGAAATTCCAAGCTATTATCGATGATAAGCAAAAGAATGAAATTGCATTTAATAATGGCAAAATAGATGGTAAGGATTATCATTCTATAATCAACGAAGAAAAGAAAGCTCAATATAGAATAGCAACTGTCAAATACATTGTTGAGAAAACAGAGTATTATGATAGTCTGGATAAAAGTGCACAATATTTTTATGATATTGAAATAAGTGATTATATTGAAAATTTGAGGTTTAATGTTATACCGATAATAGTTATTCTATTGATTGTGGTACCTATGTATACAGATGATATATATGCAGGAACATTAGCTATGATTAAATCATCTAAAAATGGAAGAATGATATTGTTAAAATCGCGGCTGAACATTAGTTTATTAATTTCATTGTTGATATGTATATTATTTGCATTTATTGAATTTGTGACAAAGTATATTATATTTGATTTAGGAAATCTGAATGCAGGGGTTGATAGTCTGATGATTGAGAGGACTATGCATTTACCATATATTATATCGGACTTGTCTATATGGCAATTTATTGTTTTATTATATCTGTTCTATCTTATAATCTCGGTTATGATTAGCATAATTGGTTTATTAGTTTCTAAAATATCACGAGGAAATATAGAAGCATTTTCAATAATGAGCGTTATTATTGTAGGTGTTTCATATATTTTAAATATTTTGTGACTGATATGTAATGACTTTTCAATAAAGAGACTGAATATGACGTTTGCAGACTTTGAAAGGGCGATGCAAAAGGCGGGATACAAGCTCTAATCAACCAGTCCCTTATTCTTCCACTTTCCGCTCTTCCAGCGCAGCACCATGCCGACAGCCCTGATGCACTCGTCACTTGCGAGTCCGATGTAAGCACCGACTGCGAGAAGCCCCAGATGCAGTCCGAAGAAGTATGTTCCGCCGACCGCCGCAAGGTACATGAAAACGGCACCCATGACAACTGGGAAAACGGCATCACCGCTTGTCTTCAGTGCCTGACCATAGACCAGATTGGTGACTCTTCCAAGCTCCAGCACAACATCAATGGCGAGAAGCTTTGTGACTAGGTTTATCATCTGTACGTCATTCGTGAAGATTCGCACAATGTAGTTACCCAAAAGCGCAAATGTGATAGAAAGGCAGGATGCCGTAATCACACCATAGATAGCGGCCTTGCGAGTGCCCTTATCGCATTCGTCATACTCCTTTGCACCGATATGCCAGCCGGTCAGAATGGCATTTGCCTGAGCTAAGGCAGCACCGATACAGTACGAAAAGTTAGCAATCTGTGAGGCATAGGAACGCGCTGTGACGTTCATTCCGTCAGCATCCATCTGGTTCATGAAACGCACTACAAGAGTCATGGCGATATTGTAAAGTGCGGTTTCACAGGCAGACGGAAAGCCAATCTTTATAATCTGTCCGAGAATTTTTCCGGGAGCTATGCGCTCGGGGCTGTCCTTTGCCTTGATGAGCACAGCGCCCATTGTGGCAACAATAATCAGATTGACAATACGTGAGATAACCGTTGCAGTGGCAACACCCATAACGCCCCAGTGCATTACAAAGAGAAAAACAGCGTTAAGTATAAAGTTAATGACATTTCCAATAATTGATGCCCAAAGTGACTGCTTTGTGTAGCCGAAAACTCTCAGGTAGCTTGAATAAATCGGTATGAGAGCATTTAAAAAGCAGGCACCTCCAACAATGCGCAGATAAGTATTTGCCGAATCAAAAAGCGCCGGTGCAATGCTGACCATTTTAAGAATATTACCGGAAAAAACAGCCAGAAATACCGACATGAGCACACCTATTACAGCGTTAAATATAAGCCCAAGCTGCCTTGCCTGATATGCTATACCCGGTTTTCCGGCACCGATATTCTGCGTCATGACAGCAACCATACCGCTTGAGATGACACCAAACATGATGATGAAAACGGAGATGTATGTATTTGCCGTGCCGACAGCACCAACCGCCTGGTCGCTCACGGATGACAGCATAAGAGTGTCGACCATGCCTGACAGCATGTAAAAAAGTGTTTCGAAGCATATTGGAATGGAAAGCTGTGTAAGTGTTTTTCTTTGAACCTGCATATAGATTTTATCTCATTTATAATGTATGTATACCTTGTGATATTAACAGAATGAAAGCAAACTTCTCGTTATAAGCTTCATTTGGGAGAGGAAGATATAAAGAAGAGAAGCTTGCATGCATCAATCAATATATTACATCATCACAAATAATTCTTGTATTATTTCAAGGAAAAATTGTACTATTTCTACTTTATCTATAATTTAGTCTCAGAAAATGAAATGCTATTAACCAAGGGTAAGTATACAGGTTTTGCTATGCTTATCCCAATCGCTATTGCATTTATCACAGTAATATGATATCTGGTATCCGCCATTTTCGAATATTACTGCATAGAACCTGGCCTTGAGTTTAACGGTGCGTCCGTCTAGGAATTTAATCTCTCTTCGACGGTACTCATCATCCCTGTCAGGGCCAGGTTTTTGGCTGATGGTTGGAACATCAGGATTATATGTACCATCGTTATCAACATAGTCGGCCTCTATCTCACTGTAATAAGCCTTAAGATTAGCCCAATCAGATGCAACCTTTGATTTATGTATATATGAAATAAATTGAGGCGCGAGAATTCCGATAAGAACCGCCATTATTGAAATTACAATTATAAGTTCTACAAGTGAAAAGCCTTTATTAGAGCTAGAGCTTCTTTGCATATATGTACCTCCTAAAAAGAGCCGGTAGCTCTGTAATCTGCAAACTTAGAATAATATAAAACCATAGCAGCGTTGTTGTCAACAGAAAATAAAAACTTGCAAAATTGATGAAATATTGAATTATTCAGATTACAATTTGCAATTTATATTACAAAAATCAGCAGTTTTATTGTAAAATGAAATAAATATTATGTAAGTAAATAGCAGGTAGAAAAATGTATTTTGAATTAAAAGAAAACCGGCCACACGGCACACCGGAAAATCCGTTCAGTCAATATCATATCAGTGATGTAAAGCGTGCATTCCAGATTCCGGTACACTGGCACGATGAGCTGGAAATTATATATGTAAAGCAGGGCAAGCTGCATGTGACCATATCAGGTGAAAACTATATAGGAAGCCCAAAGGATACATTTGTGGTATCTCCGGGTAGTCTGCATTTCATGGGCTCGCCGACAGGAGATGCAGATTATTACACATTTTTGTTTCCTCTTGAATATATATCATTTCAGACGGACGATCTCATGGAAAAATCAATCCTATCCCCTCTCAAACGAGGCAGACTTATGATTAGTCCTCAGATAAATGATACAGCAGCAGATATATGCGAGCGGCTGATAGAGATAAATGCACAGATATCAGGGAAAAACGCAGAAAAAACAGATGCTGCAAATATTGAGGCACAATTTGAGACAAAAATAACTCTCATCAAATTCATCCGGAAAATGTGGAGAAATGGTCTGATTCTGGAAAATGGCACAAATGGCACCAACACAATAGAAAAAGAAATGATAACATATATCCGGCAAAACTATACAAGGGAAATTTCACTGAAGGAATTTGGTGCACAGTTTCATTTGTCAGAAAAATACATATCACGCTACTTTAAAGAGCATTTTCATATTACTCTGTCACAGTATGTCAATCATCTCAGACTGGAGCATGCCAGACAGCTATTGGAGGAATCAGCAGCTTCCGTTACAGAGGTTGCGATGTGCAGTGGATATCAGAATGTGAGCTATTTTATACGCAGCTTCAAGAAAATGTATGGGGTATCACCTCTTAAATACAGAAATTTTCAAACTTTACCTTGACAAAGTGACAAAAAGAGCATAAAGTATATTAAAAGATTAATTTAACAGTGTTTCAAAACCGATGAGAAAGAAGAGTAGACCTTTCCGGATATCTCAGAGAGCTGCAGATGGTGGGATTGCAGTATGGATGGATTTGTTGAATGGCCTTTCGAGGGTGATCCGAAGCGTTTGATTGTACAGAGCATGGTTTCTTAACGATTAAATCAGTAGGCGTCACCGGGAACCGAACCCGTTATCATTTCGGCATGTATATTAGTACATGACAGAGTGGACAATTCGTCAAATTGAGTGGTACCGCGATAATAAGAATTTATTACCGTCTCAAGCATTAGCTTGAGGCGGTTTTTTGCATAAACACCCACATGATGAAATATCGTTAGCGCAAATTTGATTTGAGGCTATGACATTTGGCTTGTTGCGGCAGATTTATGAGAAAATCGCGAACATCGGGAAACAAACACTTCACAAAGAAAGTGAGGAATTCAATATGAAAAAGAAAGTATTATCAGTAATTTTAGCAGCAGTTTGCACCATGGGCCTTATGGCAGGCTGTGGAGCAGAGGGGTCAAAGGGATCTACACAGAGTGGCTCAAAGGGTGACAGCTACACAGTATGTATTTCGCAGTTTGCAGAGCATGGCTCTCTTGACAACTGCAGGGAGGGCTTCTTAGAGGGCCTCAAGGAAGAGGGCATCGAGGAAGGTAAAAACCTAAAGGTTGATTACCAGAATGCACAGACAGATACCGGTACAGCAAGCACTATTGCAGACAGCTTCGTATCTGAGAAGGTTGATATGATTTGTGCCATCGCTACACCATGTGCAGCCAGCGCCTACAATTCAGCTATGAACGCAGACATTCCAACAGTATACACAGCAGTTTCAGATCCTGTTGTAGCAGGTCTTGCAAAGGAGGACGGCTCAAGTGTCGGAAACATCACAGGCTCATCAGACGTGCTTCCTGTTGAGGAGCAGCTTAAGATGATCAGGGAGATGATGCCGGATGCAAAGAAAATCGGTATTCTCTATACCACAAGTGAGGCAAACTCTTGCAGCACCATTGAGGAGTACAAGGAGCTTGCAGATAAATACGATTTTGAAATCGTTGACACCGGAATAAACACATCAGCAGATATTGAGATTGCAGCATCAGATCTTGTTTCCAAGGTTGACTGCCTGTGCAACCTCACAGACAACACAGTAGTAAATGCACTCCAGACTGTTCTCGACAAGGCAAATGGAGCAAAGATTCCGGTATTCGGAAGTGAAATTGAGCAGGTTAAATCAGGCTGTGTCGCTTCAATGGGAATCGATTACTACCAGCTTGGAATCGAGACAGGAAAGATGGCAGCAAAGATTTTAAAGGGTGAGGAGAAAGCCTCTGACACTCCGTTTATCACAGCTTCAAAGGCTGAGCTTTATGTAAACACTGCAGCAGCAGACAAGATTGGCATGACACTTGATGCAGATTATATCAAGGATGCAGCCGAGACATTTGATAAGATTGAAGTAAAATAGTTACGTTGATTTTTAAAGCAGGGGAGGATACACCGTGACACTAGTTTTAAGCGTTTTAGAGCAGGGCATGATTTATGCGATCATGGCTCTTGGAATATATATCACATACACCATACTGGATTTTCCGGATCTGACCGTGGATGGAAGCTTTCCGCTTGGAGCGGCACTTTCGGCGGTACTCATCACAAAGGGCGTTAATCCGATACTCACACTGCTTGTGACATTTGCGGCAGGTGCGTTTGCCGGAATGCTGACCGGAATCATCCATGTGAAGCTCAAGGTGCGTGACCTTTTATCGGGAATTATCATGATGACAGCGCTTTACACGGTGAATCTTCGTATTGCAGGAAGAGCAAACCTGCCAATATACAATATGACCACACTTTTCGACAATGATTTTGTCAGAAATGTATTTAAGGGCGGCTTAGCACAGTTTTCAAATGTAATTATCATCCTTGTTATCACACTTGTGATGAAATTCCTGCTCGACTGGTACATGAGCACAAAGTCAGGATATCTGCTTCGTGCCGTAGGTGACAACGAGACTATCGTTACATCTATGGGTGTGGACAAGGGCATCACAAAAATCATCGGCCTTGCAATCGCCAACGGCCTTTGCAGCTTAAGCGGATGCATTTTTGCACAGCAGCAGAGATATTTCGACGTATCAATGGGAACCGGAACAATGGTTATCGGACTGGCGAGCGTTATTATCGGAATCAGCCTGCTTAAAAAGGCAACATTTTTGCGTGTGACCTCGAGTGTTGTTATCGGAGCGATTGTATACAAAGCCTGTGTGGCAATCGCTATAAAGCTTGGCATGCCGTCGAGCGATTTGAAGCTCATTACAGCGGTATTGTTCCTCATCATTCTGGTGCTTGGAATGGATAGAAACAAAAGAAAGAAGGTGGCATAATGTTAGAGCTCAACCATATCCACAAATTATATAATCCGGGAACAGTCAACGAGATATGCCTCTTTGATGATTTTAATCTGAAAATAGATGATGGACAGTTTGTTTCCGTTGTAGGAAGTAATGGCTCCGGAAAGACATCTATGCTCAACATCATCTGCGGTTCTATCCCTATTGACGGTGGCAGCATAGTGGTAAACGGCACTGACATCACAAAGCAGAAGGATTTTATCAGACACCGCCGCATAGGCCGTGTATTTCAGGATCCGTCAAAGGGAACCTGTCCTTCCATGACAATCCTTGAAAATCTGTCCATAGCTGACAATAAAGGAAAGACATACGGTCTGGGCCGTGGTACGAACCACAGCAGGATAGAGCATTACAAGGAGATGCTTGCCGAGTTAAACCTAGGACTTGAGGATAAGCTTCACACAAAGGTTGGGGCACTTTCAGGCGGTCAGAGGCAGACACTTGCGCTTCTCATGGCTACGATGAATCCAATCGAGTTTCTCATCCTTGATGAGCACACAGCAGCTCTCGATCCAAAGACCGCTGAGATTGTAATGCAGCTCACAGGCAAGATTGTGGCAGAGAAGAAGGTCACAACAATCATGGTCACACACAATCTGCGCTACGCTGTTGAATACGGAGACCGCCTTATTATGATGCATCAGGGCAGGGCAATAATCGACAAGGCCGGCGCCGATAAGAAGGCTATGCAGGTTGATGATATTCTTGGCACATTCAATGAGATCAGTATTGAGTGTGGAAACTAGGGAGTGCGAAATGTAAATATGAATTGAAAATGTCCTCCTGTGGGAGTATTGTATAACTATACTTCTACCAGGAGGACATTTTATATTTCAAGGATTATAGATGAGGAGATGAAAAAAGATGAGTCAGGTTGCCAAAGGTGTTGTGCTGTGAACCGCAGGATATTTTGGAGGAGGAATAAATGAAATTCTTAAATATTATACAGAAAATAGTCAATTACAACAAGCCACAAAGAAAATAGTCCTCTGTGGCTTGTTTCGAGTTTGTTTAGTTTATAGCGCATCACATAAAGAAAAGCGTTTGTTATCTGATTATCGAGGATATCAGCCGTATTTCGATTGAATGAAAGCTATTATAAAAAATAATATAACATGACAAAATCATATTGACTAAATAGGTTTAGCTGTTTATAATAAAGACAAAATGAAAATGTCATGAATGGAGAACAGATAAATGGAAAAATTAGTAACACTTGAAGATGCATTAAAAAGAATTGAGGAGTTGGAAAAAGAGAATGCAGCCCTTCGGGAGGAGTTGGAATATTACAGAAATCGTAAACTAAGCGGACGGCAGAAACATAATGCCAAGTGGATGGCAATTTACAATGATTTTGTTGTTGGGTATGAGAGTGGCATGACAATGGTAGAAATTGCGAAGCGGAACAATGTCAGTGAGAGGACGATTT
>ERZ827181.1156-NODE-1156-length-30885-cov-6.217515_pt1 | contig 30885 bp, 44 predicted proteins | sample MGYA00519778_ERZ827181 | MGnify/ENA primary metagenome ERZ827181 (study PRJEB31778, sample SAMEA3449273) | human gut metagenome | biome: human gut; feature: human-associated habitat; material: faeces | place: United Kingdom | collected 2010/2012 ...
ATTTTTTGGAGTTTGTATGCAGGGCCGGAGTGCCGCTTAAGGCAGGCTCTCGTTTTACCGTTATGCGCTCAGCTCACAGCTGCACTGTGCGCCGTTCTCTATCGGTGCGCCGCAATGCGGGCAGATGGTGCGCTGCCGGTTTCGTTTCAACCGCCGTTCATACCGCGCTTGCGTACGCCGTACCATGTCTAAAAACCATTGCTGTGCCGTTGCGTAACCCAGCTCTTGCAGCATTTGCGGTTCCAGCCACTTGCAACACCATTCAGGAACGCGGAAGGTCGCTTTGCGTTTAATCCTATGTCCGTCCTTTTTCGCCGTCTTAGGCGCGTGCTCGCTGTCCATGCAGTGGATCAGGTCGATTTCCGATTCCGTGTACAGGTCAAGCGGCTTGCATCCCATGGCCTGGCACATCGCCCGAAGCTGCTCTACCGTCGGCAGTGCCGCGCCGGTTTCGATTTTGGAATATGCCGGCTTGTCCAGCTTTACCCCGCTTTGCCCGATGATCTCCACAAGTGCCTTTTGCGTCAGTCCGCATGCTGTTCTTGTTTCTTTGATTTTCATGCGCCTTTCAGCCTTTCAAAATGTGTTACTACGGCGGGCTTCCAAAACTTTGTTCGTTTTCCTACCGTTACAGGGCCTAAATAATCAATACTTTCCCTGTCTTTCTTTGCCTGCATCCGAAGCGCCTGTTCATCGCATTTAAGAAAATCTGCCATCTGTTCCACCGTGATCCAATCATCTGGTATAGCCTTGATTTCCTCTAAAGTCATTTGCCATCCGCTCCCGCTTCCAAGACCTGTGTACAGGCTACGATCTGTTCTTTTACTGAATGCAGTACCTGTTCCCATTCCTCTAGTTCATCCGTGCCAATCTTCCCATCTGCCAAGATTTCTGCAAGCATACCGGCGTTATCGCTCATTTCCTTTGTTGCAGAAATCAAATGCAACGCCGATATGGGAAGCGGCACAAACTCCACATGCGGAAAGGTATCTTGCCATGCCTCCATTTCCTGCTGTGCCCGGTACTTTAGCCCCGGATCTCTATACACATCGGACAGCATGCAAATCGTGTCCCATGAGGGAAAAACGCTCCCGTTTTCATACCGCCGAATCGTGCTTACATCGCAAAAGCTCTGTACTGCCGCTGTTTCCTGCGATAGGTGCGCTGTCTGCCTACTTTCCCGCAAAATGCTTCCAAGGTCTGCCATCCTCTTTGCCTCCTTTCTTTGGTATTCTTTTCTTGCAGCGGGACATCCGTTGCAAAACCTCTTTTTCTTTGGTACTCTTGTTGTGTCTAAAACAGTTCTTCTACCGTACTGTTTAGCGCCAGCGCTATCAGCTTGGCTGTATCGGCCTTTGGGATTCGCTCTCCCGATTCATATCGCTGATAACTTGTCACCGTTATCCTGGCGCTTTTTGCAAGATCTGCTTGCGTTAAAGGTGTTTCTTTGCGTTTGATTTTGAGTTTCGTTTCTTTCGTGCTCATCATCACTCCTTTTTGCCAGCTAGAACACGTCCATTCGGTCATGTTTGTGTATATACTAACACGTCCGTTTGGTCATGTCAACCTTTTATGGAGGTTTTTTATGGCTTCATTTTCTGATCGTATTCTGTCATTGAAAAACGAAAAGTCGGTATTGCAAAAAACCATTGCTGATTCCATTGGAATTTCCCTGCGTGCCTTACAACGCTATGAAAAGGCAGAACGGGAACCATCCATGTCTGTGCTCATTGCCCTTGCCGACTTCTTTGATGTGTCTATTGACTATCTCGTCGGCAGAACGGACAATCCTGCTGTGAACCGTTAGGGTTCCTCATAAAACTTCGTCCAATGTACGCCAAGTACGGATGCCAACCGCTTTGCAATCGGTACTTCCGGGTCTCTTTGCCCCAATTCCGCATGGGAAATGGAACGAATGCTTACGTTTGCTTTTGCAGAAAGCTGTACTTGCGTTAGCCCGAGTTCCTTTCTTTTTTCCTTCATCCAATCACGCTTCACCCTTGGTTTTGCACCTCCTTTGTGGTATATTGTTGATAGGTGTATGCGCACGTTAGGATTTTCCCTCGTGTGCTTCTTATGGCTTTAGTATAATTAGAAAAACACTAAAAGTCAATATATTTTTTGGTTTTTTCTAACTTTTTTTGGAGAAAGTATGGATACTACTATTGAGAGAATTCTAAATTTACTAAAAACAAAAGGAATAAAGGATAAAGACTTTGTTTCCGCTATCGGGATATATTCATCTGCTTTAAGTGAATGGAAGAGCGGGAAAAGCGTCTCATACAAAAAACATATAGACAAAATTGCGGAGTATCTTGGAGTTTCCGCAGACTATCTTTTGGGCCGCACGGATGACCCATTGCCAAAAATCCAGATTCAAGATACAATCATGGCAAAAGGCGACTATGTAGGGCCTGTCAATCCAGCAGAGAAACAATGGCTGGAAGCTGCATTGGCCGCTTATCGAGAAGCATTGCAAAAGGATTTGAACGAGGAATAATACCGCTTTGCGGTATATATAAAGGCTCGGTTTGGGGGAAACGAGTACAAATTTGTGCAGGAGGTTTGCAATGGCAGAACAAACAAAGAAGGCTTGGTACAAAAAATGGTGGGTATGGGTAATTGCCGTTCTTGTGTTGGCTGGAATTGGTGGCGCAATGTCAGGAGGAGGAACCGCAGAAACACAGGGAGCAGAACAGTCATCTCAAAAACAAGAGCAGTCATCCCAACAAACTGAATCCCCAACCCCGGTTGCATCTATTGTTTATGATGCTGAACTCGGAAGCGGAAATTATACATCCGGTATAGATTTTCCTGCTGGGACGTATGATATTGAAGTTGTCTCCGGTAATGGGAATGTTTCCTCGGACAACCAGTTCGATGGTGGAATCAATGCCATCATGGGTGTAAAAGATGATGATTTGTATCAGAAAAGCTATTCAAATATTTCCTTGCCAGAAGATACGCTATTAAGAATCTCTGGTGGTGTTGTAGTAAAAATTCATTCTGAGGACGCGTCCGGAGCTGCGTTATCAAAAAGAGAACAGCCAAACACGGAAGAAATTGAGCTATCTAACGGAAATTTTGTTGCGGGCACTGACTTCCCTGCGGGCGTGTATGATATCCAGGCTGTTTCGGGTAACGGAAATGTCTCCTCTGACAACATTTACAGCGGTGGACTTAATGCAATTATGGGCGTAAAAAACGACGAGCTCTACGAAAAGGAATATAAAAATATTTCTTTAGAAGAAGGGGTTACCTTAAAAATAGACGGAGTGAAAATCAAATTAGTTCCAAGCAAATGATGAGATCAAATTACGATAAGGATTTTGATATTCTATATGTTGGTTTACCGGATTTTTCCAATGCTATAGGATATGATGACGAATACAACATAGTAATTATGCGAGATTCTGATGACAATACCGTAAAAGGTTATATTTTCGAAGATTTTGCAGCAAATTATTCTGATGGAATTTATCGGAGAGTTTCCCTGCCCGTAAAGATTGATTTGGATGCCCTGTATGATCAAATTCGTCAGTGCTAAACAGAAATAAAGGCCCCTCTTTAGGGGCTTTTTCTTTTTACCATTTATTTTATTGCATATTGCTATAAAATTACATATAATATAAATAGAAAGGATGATGATTATGGTAAATATCAATATTCGTATGGAAGATTCCCTCAAACAGCAGTTTGAATCCTGCTGCAATGAGCTCGGATTGAATATGACGGCAGCTTTCAATGTGTTTGCCAGGGCCGTTGTACGGGAGCAGGGCATTCCGTTTGATTTGAAGCTCGATACTCCAAACAAAGAGACTCTGGACGCCATGGAAGAGGTTCGCCGAATGAAACAGGACACCTCCATCGGAAAAACCTATGCCAATGCAGATGAAATGATGGAGGATCTTCTAAGCTGATGTATCGGATACGCCCTACGACAAAATTTCAAAAAGATGTGAAACGATTGAAAAAGCGGGGCTATGATCTTTCCTCCCTCACAAAGGTGATCCAAATCCTTGCGGATGGAAAAAGCTTGCCGCCCCAAAACAGAGACCATGCCCTCAGCGGCAACTATGCCGGTTTTAGAGAATGCCATATTGCGCCGGACTGGCTGCTGATTATGAAATATCAGAGGATACGCTGTTTTTGTATCTTACGCGTACAGGAAGCCATAGCGATCTATTTTGAATCAAGGCCCCTTTTCAGGGGCTTTTTCTTTTGATAAAAATTGTTCCAAAAAGCCCCCTTGCATTTCTTAAAATCTCTGCTATACTGGAATCACAGACAAGAACATATGTTCGTATTTCTGTAGAGGGAATCAAAATGAAAGAGAAAGCATACTACGCTGCCCGCATCAATCTATCGGGCCGCGCTGATTTAGTGTTGTTTGGTGCGAACATATGTATCGAGAAAAGGCTGACTGACAAACAGGCAAAGCATGCCATACAAAAGGCTATTGCCCATCAGCTATTGCAGGGTTCTGATGGGGAAAACACTCAACTTCCGCTATGCACCAGAGAAAAACGATTCCTTTACAATCTTTGTGGAGGTGATACCGGATGGGAACTAAGAAACGCGGAAATGGCCAAGGTTCTGTCTATAAACTGGCGAATGGGAAATGGTGCGCCGAACGAACAATCGGCTATGACGCTGCCGGGCTGAGAAAAACGAAAAAGAAAAGCGGCTTTCATACAAAAAAAGAGGCACTTGCCTTTTTGCAATCTGAAAAAGAGGGGAAAAACTATGAACGAATTACTGTAGAGCAAGTATATCAAATGATCTTGCCGGAACTCCAAATGCTTTCCAAATCAAAGCAGATTGCATATCATATCGCTTACCGCAGGATTTTCCCCTTAAAATATCGTGTGATTTCGGAAATTCGTCTACCGGAAATGCAGCGGCTTTTGGATGATGTTCCCGGTTCATTCTATCCGAAGAGGGATGTAAAAGCACTATTAAGAAAAATTTTTCGATACGCTGTAATCAATGGATGGTGTGAAAAAGACTATACACAATACTTGAGGCTCCCTCCTTGCCAAGAGCCGAAAAAGCAAAGCTATACTGAAGATGATCTTGCAAGAATATGGGATGGGTACAATCATGCAAAGGCAGGAAGCATATCAAGGCTTATTCTGGCCAGTGCTCTTATCATGGTCTATACAGGCATGAGAACAGGTGAGATGTTAAGCGCAAAGAAAGGAGATGTTCATTTCAAAGAACATTATTTAACCTGTGGCATCAAAACCACAACCGGGAAAAACAGGCTGATCCCGATCTGTAAAAAGATCGAGCCTGTCCTACGAGAAGTCTACATGGCCGCCCGTGATACACTCATTCCCTACGGACACAATCTTTTCTATGAAAAATACAAGGAGGTTACGGCTGAGCTTCACGTATCGCCCTTGCCCCCCGGGTGCTGTCGGCATACCTTTAATACACGCCTTGCCAAAAAAGGCGTACAGCCGGCGGTCATACAAAAAGCTGCAGGGCACAAGGACTACAAGACAACCATCGGATATACGCATATGGACATTCGGGACGTTTTGGATGCTGTGAATAAATTATGATCTTCCTATTTCACTCCTACTTCACTTTGAGGGTTAAAAAACGCCGATATATAGGCAAAAAGTACTCCCCTGCTAAGGGAGTAGGTCGGGTGTACCGGCGCGAGGGTTCGAATCCCTCCTTCTCCGCCAAACAACAATGGGCACTGCTTCATGAAGCAGTGCCCATTGTTCAAAATTCGCTTAGGAGGGATCTGTATGCCAGACTATAAGGCTATGTATTATCACTTGGCGGGGCGCATGGCAACTGCTGTTGATGCGCTGGAAGCGACCACCAATGCGTTGGTTGACATTACTGAAAAACTGAAACTGGCGCAGCAGACCACGGAGGAAATGTTTATTTCCGATCCTGACGACAATGAGCATTCTGTGGACAACGTTTCCGAGTAAGAACCGCAATCCGCGAATTATATAAACGGCACTTGTAGTGACGGCATATCATGCGCCAAAATGATTTGCGCTTGCTTGTAAACGCATGCGCAATAGTTTTTCTATTTTGAAGTTTTGTATGCGCACTTGCAGCGGATATCTATTTCGTAACCGTCAGACACGTCGGAGCAAGCTTTATATCGCTTGCTCCGATTTTTTGTAAAATTCGGAGCGCGCTCATGCCGCTGCTCCTCCTTTTCGCAAAAAGTCTCGCTTAGTTCGCCTGTTCGCTTGTAAACGCCCTCTCAACGGCTCACAGTCGCTACCAACTTTTTGCAATTCATAGCTTTAGCGTATCGCATTTGCGCAGTACGCTTGCAAAAAGCCTGAAAACGCCGAGTTTTCGGGCTTTTTTGATGCCATGAATTCCTTGCTTTTACAAACGCCTAAAAAATAAAGTGGAGAAAAAGTGGAGTTAGTGGGTTTCTATTACGCCCCATCCCTGAAACGATTCCTCAAAAAGCCTGTATTTCAATGTTTTCCTTTTGTTCAGAAATACTAGCGTCCATGCATAGGCGCAATAGCAAAGGACTTGCAGCTTTCCCAGCGTCATGCTTTCTTTGATTAAAAACCATTGCGCGATTGCTTCTATTCCCATATCAAATCCTCCTATACAAAAAAAGCCCGGATTGCTCCGGCCTTTTTCCTTTATTCTGTTTTCAGCTCCGGAAGGCCCGCGGCGCTTGTCTATAGGCTCTGCGGAAAAAAGGCCGTTTGGCGGGCGCCGAACCTTTTTCCTCCCTCCATCATAGAGTAATGATAAGCTTAAGCGATTTGGATAAGGAGGAACATCATGTATAACGGATATACCCCGCAGCAACTTTGTTTGATGAATCAACTGCAGCAGTTATGGGCACAGCATGTATACTGGACGCGGTTCTTCATCATCAGCACAGCCGAGGAGCTGGGCGATCTAGCGCCAGTCACAGACAGGATTCTCCAAAATCCCAAGGATTTTGCACAGCTCTTTGCCCCCATTTTCGGCATGAACATAGCAAACCAATTTCAAGAGCTCCTAACCCAGCATCTGTTGATTGCCGCAGACCTTGTCAACGCGGCAAAAAATGGGGAACCGGAAAAGGCGGACATTGCCCGTAAAAATGGTATCAAAACGCGGATGAAATCGCCCGTTTTCTCTTCTCCATCCAACCGTGCTGGAGCGAAGCCAAATGGAAGGAAATGCTGTATAGCCACCTGCAAATGACGGAACAGGAAGCCGTGCTCCGGTTGCAGGGAAACTACGTTGCAGACATCGAGACCTTTAACGCCATTGAAAACGAAGCGCTGCAAATGGCAAATTACATGTTCTGCGGCCTCATACATAGCCGGTTTTCCCGGCATCGGCCCTGTTTTTGAATTTACCCGGCCAAATTTGCAGGCCGTCCCAGGGGGCCGGCCCTCTATTTTGCCCTAGCCTCCATCATTGCCATTTCCTTCCCCTGCAATCACTTCATAACGATCTCTAAATAACGTCTTGTCTTTATTCTACCCAATGGATTTGTTATGAGGGGGATGGTAACGTCCCATGGACGTCATATAATTTCAAGAGAAAAATCATGTCCGTTCAAACCCCCATTTCCAAAGCAGAAGAAGAAAAAATCCAACCGCTTTTTTCGGGTGCCTTTTTAGGCGATTCAAAGTTTGACCAGGCGCACAACGCCATGTTTGCCCTGGCACACGAAGAGTTCCCTGCCGGTTTTCAAGCCGCAAAGCCACCTATTTTCGCTATAAAGGCAGGCAGGCATAACCCTACCGCCAGCCGCCCAGGCTATCGTAGTGCAGGGCGCGCTGCGCCGCCGCGGCCAAGGCCCTTAGCTCCTGAGCGGAATGCACAAACTCGTTTTGTGCGTGCAGGGCGCACTGTACCGCCGGCGGCAGCGATACAAAATAGGCGCGGCTGCTGCGGCTGTTTTGGATCAGCGCGTGTAGGTTTTGGTATCTCATCGCATTCCCTCCCCCGCTAGCCTGCCCCGTTTGGCCAAAAATACGCCTGCCCCATAGACAAGCGCGCCCTTTTCGCGCTACGATAAGGCCAGCGATCTATCATCAGGGAGGCGCCTATCATGCAGCGCACATCCATTCGGCCGGGCACGGTGCTGTTCTGCGGCCTGGCATTGTTTTCCATGTTTTTCGGCGCGGGCAATCTGATCTTCCCGCCCTTTTTGGGCGCCCAGGCCGGCGTACATACCTGGCCCGCCATGGCAGGCTTTGCGCTCAGCGCCGTGGGCCTGCCCATTTTGGGCGTGGTGGCCGTGGCAAAATCCGGCGGCCTGGATGCGCTGGCAGGCCGGGTGGGCCGGCGGTTTGCGTTTGTGTTCACGCTGCTGGTCTACCTTTCCATCGGCCCGGGGCTGGCCATTCCGCGCACCGCTTCCACGTCGTTTGAAATGGCGGTTACGCCCTTTTTCCCGTCCGTGCCCGGGTGGGTGCTGCCGGTGTACGCGCTGGCGTTTTTCGCCGCTGCCATGGCGCTGGCTCTGCGCCCGGACAAGCTGACGGACCGCCTCGGCAAAATCACCGGCCCCTGCCTGCTGGCCTTGATCCTCTGCATCGTGGTGGGCTGCTTTGTGCATCCGCCCGGCGGCTATGGCCCGGCGCTGGGCGCCTACCAAAGCGGGGCGGCCGCCCGCGGCTTTGTGGATGGCTACCAAACGATGGATACCATCGCCGCGCTAAATTTCGGCATTGTCATCGCGCTCAACCTAAAGGCCCGCGGCGTGCCGGAGGGCCGGCCCGTGGTGCGCTGCACCGTGCGCGCCGGCTACCTAGCGGGCGGCGTGCTGCTTTTGGTGTATGCGCTGCTGGCGCATGTGGGGGCGGTCAGCGGCGGCGCGTTCCCCGGCGCGGAAAACGGCGCGGAGGTGCTGTCCCGCGCGGTATCGTTTTTGTACGGCCCGGTGGGCTCGGTGCTGCTGGGGCTGATTTTTGTCATCGCCTGCCTGAATACCTGCATCGGGCTTTTCAGCTCTTGCAGCCAATATTTTGCCACCGTGTTTCCCCGCCTATCCTATCGGGCGTGGGTATTGGTGTTCGGCGTGGTCAGCTATGCGGTCTCCATCTTTGGGCTCAATGCCATTTTGGCCGTCTCCGTGCCCGTCTTAAACGCCCTTTATCCGGTGGCCATCGTGCTCATCGTGCTGGGCCTGTGCCACCGTGTATGCGGCAAGGCGCCGCTGTGCTACCCCATGGCCGTAGCGTTTTGCGGGGTGGTCAGCGTTTTATACGCGCTGGAATCCGCCGGCCTGGCCCTCCCTCTTCTCACGGATTTTCTGCATATTTTGCCGCTGTACCAAAGCAGCCTGTGCTGGGTGCTGCCCGCCGCGCTGGGCGGGGCGCTGGGCGCAGCGCTCAGCCTTATGCGCCGCAAGCGCGCCTAGGCGTTTTTTCCCGTGGCAGCGCAGGCTCTCCTGCGCTGTTTTTTTGCCCATGCGTTCATAGGCCAGCGCAAGATCGGATACACTGTAAAACCCATATGTTTTAGGAGGGATTGCCTGTGGACCGGTCTGCCTTTGCCAAAGCCGAACGATACAGCGCGCTGTTCGTGCTGGCGGCGTGTGTTATTTGCCATTTTCTATACCGCCTAACCGGGGAAAATCCCCTTGTCGGGCTCTTTTGCCCCGTCAGCGAAAGCGTATGGGAGCACGGCAAGCTGCTGTTTTTCCCGTTTTTGCTGGCGGCATGCGCCGAGTGTTTGCTGCTGCATCCGCCTCTACTGCGGTTTTGGGCGGCCAAAAGCTGTGCGCTGCTGCTGGGCCCGGCGCTGATGATCGCCTTTTACTATACCTACACCGGGATATTCGGCGTACACAGCCTATGGGTGGATATTGCCAGTTGCTTTGCATGGGTGCTCGTTATGTTCGCCGTTTCCCGCCGCCTGATGCAGTCCGGCCGCCCGGCGCCCGCCCGGGGCCTTTTGTGCTGTGTTGGGGCGGCGGCGCTGTGCGCGCTGTTTTTCGTGTTTACCTTTGCGCCGCCCGCTCTGCCGCTGTTCCATGCCGCCTAAGCAGGCGGCATATCCGGCCTATGCTTGGGGGATGGGCATATTTCCTGCCCCGGGGATGGTCGTTTTGCTTTCCGCCTCATTTATTTCCGCCTAAGCAGGCGGCGGCATGTCCGGCCTATGCTTGGAGGATGGGCATATTCCCTGCCCCGGGGATGGTCGTTTTTACCTATGCCTGTTCTCCTTCCGCCTAGCAGGCGGCGGCATGTCTGGCCTATGCTTGGGGGATGGGCATATTTCCTGCCCCGGGGATGGCCGTTTTGCTTTCCGCCTCATTTATTTCCGCCTAAGCAGGCGGCATATCCGGCCTTTCTGCCGCGCATGGCATGCTTTGTGCCCGGCAAAGGGCGTTTTCATCAAAGCGTTTTTCCCCCGGCGGGCAAAGGGGCGCTTTGGCCGGGCCTGCCCCCTTGCTTTTCTGCACAAAAGGTGGGATAATTTGCCCAACACACCTTTTTGTTTCCAAAGGAGGCCCTTGTTATGAAACCAGTGCTCAACGACGTTTTACAAGACCTTTGCACCACCCCCGGCCCCTCGGGGTTTGAGCGCGACATTGCGCAAAAGGCCAAGGCGTATCTCTCTCCTGTTTCCGACAGCCTTACGGTGGACAATGTCGGCAACGTCATCGCCCGCATCGACGGTACGGACCCCGCGCTAAAGCCGGTGATGGTCTACGCCCATATGGACAGGGTCGGCATGATCGTATCCTTTGTTACGGAGGATGGTTTTTTGCGCCTGCAGGCCATCGGCGGCGTGCCGGATAAGGTGCTGCCCGGCAGCCGTGTGCTCGTGCGCACCGTCTCCGGCGCTTGGCAGTACGGCGTGGTGGGCACCAAGTGCAATCATCTGATGACGGAGGAGGAAAAGCAGCGCGTGCAGCCCATGCGTGAGCTGCTGGTCGATGTGGGCGCAGACAGCGCCGAGCAGGCAAAGGAGATGGGCTTTGCCATCGGCTGCCCCGTGGTGTATGAGCCGGTGTACCGGCGGCTTGGCGGCCGGCGCGTGGCCGCCACCGCGCTGGATAACTGCGGCTGCGTCGCCGCTTTGGTCGGCATTGCCCGCCAGCTGTACCAGGCCCGCCCGCAGCGCACCACCTACCTGGCCGCCACCGTGTGGGAGGAATACAACCAGCGCGCCGCCGCCATGGCCGTGCGCCGCATCAACCCCATTGCCGCCATCAGCATGGATATGCTGCTGGCCGGCGATACGCCAGATGTAAAGGGCGTGTTTGAGGCTTCTGTGGGCCAAGGCCCGGTGGCTTCGCACTACAACTACAGCGACGGCGCGGACAACGGCACCATCGCCCATCCCGGCCTGTATGCCCTGGCAGAGCGTACCGCGGCCGCGCATGGCACCGGCCTACAGCATTATGTCTGCTACGCTTCGCTGGGCGATAACGCCTATTCCCAGCTCACCGGCGACGGCCCCGCCTGCATCGAAATCGGCGCGCCGGTGCGCTATGCCCATTCCACCACCGAGGTGGCGGATCTGGACGATATCGAAAACCTTTCCCTGCTCGTATCTGAGATGGTGCAGGGGATGGATGCTTCCTTTGTGCAGGCCCGCTATACGCTGGATTAAATTCCGCCTGCTTGCCCGCGGCGCTTTCCGTCTATGGAAGGCGCCCTTTTTTTGGCTAATACTGCACCAGGGCGTTCAGCGCCGCCTGCTCGGCCGGGGCGCGCTGGGCATAGCGCAGCGCCGGGTTGGCTGCCGGCTCCCGGCCCCGAAAGCAGAGCGAGGCACGGCGGTCCCAAGCTCTTATCATCGCCTGCCAAGAGCGGATGGGCTGTCCGCCTGCCTGCCAGCCCCGCGCCTGGTAATAGGTGGTAAACAGCTCCGGGTCCACCTCGCTGCCAGATTTTGCTACAAACGCCTTTACCTCCGCCACAGAAGGCTCTGTTGCGTGCGCGCCCTTTGTCTCTTTTTGTTTTTCTTTTTCTTTTGTTTTTATTTTTAGAAGGGGGGCCGTGCTGCGCTGCGGTTGCGTCTCTGTTTGTGTCTTTGTTTGCGTACCGCCCTGCGGCCCAAATTCGTCCCGGTACAGGGCCGCAAGATCCTCCAGGTGATACCGGCCCGTTTGGCTGCCCCGCCCCGTTTCATAGCAAAGATAGCCCTTTTGCATCAGCTCTGCACGCGCCTGCGTCAGCTGGTTGCGCGAAAGCCCCGTCATCCCCTGCAAAAGCAGGCCGGAAACGGAAAACCACGCCGCCCAGCGGTAGCGGTTATTCAGCCCCAGCAGGTTAAAGTATAAACACTGCGCACGGCTGGAAAGCGCATCCTGCTCCTTTTTGATAAAAAATGCGTTTAGCTGCTCGATATAGTTCATGCCAAAGCCCCCTTTGTGTCTTTGTCTTGAGTATGCACCGCCGAAAGGTATCCAGGGGTATCCATTTTGCCGCGCCCGGTTTGTTTTTTTGGGGCTCTGCCTCTAGCCAAAGGCGGACTGGTATGCTATTATTTAGGTAATATATTACGCAAATAGGAGGTCCGCATGATTTCATCGCTGTCCCGTGCCTATGAGCGCACGGAGGAAATGCAAAAGCGCGGCATTTTTGCCAACCTGTTTTTGCTGCAAAACCGGCTTCAGGCCCTCTTTGACCACGACCCCCGCAACCTTGGCGTCACGCTCAAGCAGTTTTTGCTGCTCGTGATGGTGCGCCAAGCCGCCTGCCGGCAGGAGGAAACCACGTATACGCACCTGGGCGTGCTTTTGGGCTGTTCGCGGCAAAATGTCAAAACCCTGGCCTGCCAGCTGGCCCGCAAACAGCTGGCGGTGCTGCGTCCGCATCCGTGCGATGGGCGCGCCATGTGCGTGGCCCTTTCGCCGGCTGCCGAACAGTATTTTGCCAAAAGCGCCGCCTTCCACAGCGAAGTGCTGGATACGCTGTTTGCCTGCTATACCCCCGAAGAGCTTTTGTCCCTGTATCGGCTGATGGCCAAGCTGCACACCGGCATCCAGGCCCTCTCCGCCCAAAAAAAGGAGGCTGCGCCCCATGCATGAGGTTCTTTTGATCTACCGTTCCAAATACGGCTCTGCCAAAGCCTACGCCGAAATGGCGGCCGAGCGCCTGGGCGGCTTGGCCTGCACAGAACAGCAGGCCACAGAGCAAACCCTTGGCCAGGCGCGGTGCCTTGCGCTGTTCGGCAGCCTGTATGCCGGCGGGCTTTCCATAGCCCCGTTTATGAAAAAGCACGCTGCGCTGCTTGGCCAAAAGCGGGCTGCCGTGTTTGCTGTCGGCGCTACGCCGCCCGGCCCAGACGTGTTGGAGGCCGTGCGCGCCCGCCTGCCCAAAGCGGCGCAGACGCTGCCGCTGTTTTACGGCCGGGGCGCCTGGGACCCCGCGCGTATGACACGGGTGGACCGTACCCTCTGCCGGATGCTGCAAAGATCCGTGGCAAAAAAGCCGGCCGGCACGCTGGCGCCGTGGGAGCAGGCGCTGCTGGAGGCCGGCCAGGGCGCCGCCAACTGGGTAGAGCCCCGCTACCTAGCGCCGCTGCTCTCCTTTCTCCAATCGTAATGCTAGAAAAGCAGCCTTGACGGCTGCTTTTTGCGTTAGGCGATGATATCAAACAAAGCCTTGGTCTGCTTTTCCTCGTCCTCGGCGGTAAGGCCGGTAAAGTCCTGCTCTTTGGGCCGCAGCGCCCTGTATACGTCGTCATAGGTATCCGGCATGCTTTTTTCACCTCCCGGTTTAGTGTAACCAATGAAAATTCCTTTACGCTGCCGTTGACAATTGGGCAAAATAGGATATAGTGAAGGCAAGAAAATTAGCTTTGGCTAACCTATCCATTCCATGTAAGGAGGGCGATGTATGCATACCGCCGTTTTATGGGCCGCGGCCGGCACAGGGTTTACCTTTTTGATGACCACGCTGGGCGCAGGCCTGGTATTCTTTTTCCGCAAGCAGTTTTCCGCCGGCCTGCAACGGGTGTTTTTGGGCTTTGCCGCCGGCGTAATGATCGCCGCGGCCGTCTGGTCGCTTTTGATTCCCGCCATCGACCAGGCCGAGGCCGCCGGGCTTTTGGGCTGGGTGCCGGCCGCCGGCGGGTTTTTGCTCGGCGTAGGGTTTTTAATCGCAATGGATTCGCTGCTGCCGCATCTGCACATCGGCGCAAAGCAGCCGGAGGGCCTGTCCGCCCCCTGGAAGCGCACCACGCTTTTGTTCACCGCCGTCACCCTGCACAACATCCCGGAGGGCATGGCGGTGGGCCTGTCCTTTGCCCTGGCGGCCCAGGGGGGCCAAGCAGCGGGCTATACCGCGGCCATGGCGCTGGCGCTGGGCATCGGCATCCAAAATTTTCCGGAGGGTGCCGCCATCTCGCTGCCGCTGCGCCAGGAGGGCAAGTCAGTGGGCAGGGCGTTTTGGATGGGCAGCCTATCCGGCGTGGTAGAGCCTATCTTTGGCGTGCTCACCGTGCTCATCGCAGGCTCCATCCAGCCGTTGATGCCCTGGCTTTTGTCCTTTGCCGCCGGCGCGATGATCTATGTCGTCGTGGAAGAGCTGATCCCCGAGGCGCATCTGGGCGAACACAGCCACGTCGGCACGCTGGGCGTCATTTTCGGCTTTGTCGTCATGATGATTTTAGACGTTGCGCTGGGCTGACCGCCTAGTAGGCGGCGCCATGCCCGGCCCTTCTATAGCGGTCGGCAAGCTTCCTGCCCCGGGGAGGGGCCTGTTGCTGCACCCTTTTCCCCTTCCGCCTAGTAGGCGGCGCCATGCCCGGCCCTTCTATAGCGGTCGGCAGATTGCCGCCCCAAAAGCAAGCCGCAGCGTTTGGCACGGTTTTCCGCCCGGCGTTTTTTTCCGTATTCCGGTATGCGCGGGGCCGTCCCTGCATATCCTACCCTTGGAGCGCCGCTCCGAATCTTTGCAGGAGGTACCGCATCATGCCGCACATTCGCCATCTTTACCCCGGCGGCAATACGTCGCGCGGGTTTTACAGCTACTATGACCAGGTCATCCGTCCGGAGGCCGCCACGCGCATCTTTATCCTAAAGGGGGGCCCGGGGGTGGGCAAATCCACCCTGATGCGCCGCCTGGGCGAAGAGATCGCAGAGCATAGGGACGTAGAGTTTCTGCACTGCTCTTCGGATAACGACAGCTTAGACGGCATCGTCGTGCCCTCTGCCGGCGTCATGATGGTAGACGGCACCGCGCCGCACATCGTAGACCCCATGCTGCCCGGCGCGGTGGACGGCATCGTCAACCTCGGCGAATGCCTGAACCAAACCGCCCTACACGAAAAGACCCAGCAGATCTTTGAAACAAACCGCCGCATCTCCTCCCAGTTCCAGCGGGCGTACCGGTATTTGGCCGCCGCCGCCCAGGTGCGTGCCGATGCCCACGCCCTCTATGCCCAGCATACCGACCGGGCCGCCGTAAACGCGGCGCTTGCGCCTCTTATCAAATCGCTCAAGCTGCCGGCAAAGCCCGCGGGTCCGGGCAGGGAGCGCAAGCTGTTTGCCGGCGCCGTCACGCCCGGCGGCTGCGTTTGCACGCTGGAATCGCTCAAGGGCACGGAATGCTGGCGTTTGGCCGGCCCCTGGGCCTTTCCCGCCGAATGGGCGCTGGAAACCCTTGTGCGCCGCGCGCTGGAAAGCGGCCTGGAGGTGGAAACCTACCACTGCGCCATCGACCCGGAACGCATCGAGCACCTATACCTGCCGGAAAAGGGCCTGCTTGTTACCACCGATTCGGACTACCACCGCGTATCGCCGGCCGGCGTGGCCCGCACGCTGGATTTTGCGCCCCTGATAGACCAGGATGCGCTCTCGGAATACCAGCCCGTTTTGCAGCAAAACGCCGCGCTGTTCGCTTCGCTCGTGGACGCCGCCGTGCAGTCCATCGCTACGGCCAAGCGCTTTCATGATAAGCTGGAGCATTTCTATACCAGCGAAATGGACTATGCGCGCCTGGGCCGCATCACAGACCGCGTCCGGGCGGAGGTTTTAGCCCTCTGCGGCCTTGCCTAAGGCCCCTATTTTAAGCAAAAACAGCCGTTTTCCGGCTGTTTTGTTTTTCTCTGCCGGGTCTCTGGCCCTGCCGCCCTCCCTTATGGTATCCTAATGCATGCAAAAGACAAACGAAAGGATGGAACATCATGAAAAACTTCATCTCGCAATTCAAGGCGTTTGCCCTGCGCGGCAACGTGATGGATATGGCCGTCGGCGTGCTCATCGGCGGCGCGTTTTCCGGCATCGTCACCTCGCTGACGGATAATTTTATCAACCCCATCTTGCAATTCCTTACCGGGGCCGCCACCTATTCCTGGGCGGAGATTGCCGGGTTTGCGTCGGCGTTTTTATCCGCCGTGGTCAACTTTTTCATCATGGCCCTGATCCTCTTCTGCCTGATGCGCGCCATGAGCCGTCTATTGGCCGTCGGCCGCAAAAAGGAGGAAGCCGCCCCCACCACCAAACCCTGCCCGTTTTGCTGTACGGAGATCCCCCTGGCCGCCGTGCGCTGCCCGCACTGCACCTCGGCGTTGGACGAGCCCGCACAGGGCATCCGGGCCTAGCTCCTTTTTCCCGCAAAAAAAACAGCCGTTTTCCGGCTGTTTTTTCTTTATCCCAGCACACGCTTTACCGGGCGCATCGGGTCTGGGCTCACCCCGCCCAAATACTTGCATGCCTCGGAAAGGATCTGGCTGTATTGCCCATACGCCCCCGCCACATGGTGGATATACGGGCCAAAGACGATCTTTTCCTCCCAGTCTGCCCAGCAGTCCACCTCCAGCCAGACATAGTTGCCCTTTTTGGGCGGGCCGTCTACGCCGCGGCCCTCGCCGGAAAACAGCGAGTACCGCCCGTTTGCCGCATCCAGCCGCGCAATGGTGATGGGCCCGTTTTTCAGCTGAAACGCGCCCCGCCCGTGAAACGTGCTCTTGGGCGGCGTATCGGGGTGTGCCAGGCTGGGCGGGTACGGCCCGCAATGCCAGAGCAGCTCCGTGTTGTCCTGCTCCGGATGGCGGCTGGTGATATCGGAAAAAAACACCGGCTCTTTGTCCAGCGCAGCCGCCTGCATCATCACCGCCGTCACTGCGCCCAGCACATCCCCCTCGCAGGCACAGGGCAGCCCCCGCTGGCAGAGCTGGCCCACGATCTGGCAGCCGGAAATGCCATACCGCTCTGGCAAGAGCGACCAGCACTCCATCGCCACGCCGTCGATATCGTGCCGCTCTGCCATTTCGCACAGCGCCAGCACCAGCGCCGCCTGCCGCCGCTGCCGTTCGTAAGTCAAGTCCGAAACGTCCACCTGCCGGGCAAACGCCTGCATTTCGCGCGTTACCTCGTCCGCCCGCTCCGCCAAGATCCTATCCGCGGCTTCCAGCCATGCCGCGCTGCCCCAGGGGTAAACCTCGATGCCAAAGCGGCGCAGCAGCTCGTCCTCGTTATAGATCACAGACAAAAACGCCTGCGGCCGCGTGCCCGCCAGCAGGATACGCATTCCGCGGAACCGGCGCACCACGTTGGCCACCGCGCAGAAATCCTCAAACCCGCGCTTTAGCGGCGCATCCTCCACATCGGTGTTCAAAATATAGGAAAACGGCACGCCATACCGCTGCAGCGCCTTGGTGGACGCCAGCGTGCCGCATTGCGTGTCGCGGTCCTTCCCGCCGGGGTAATCCGGGTACGGGTCGCGGTTGCCCCAGATCAGTACCGGCACCCCCATGCGCTTTGCCAGCTGGCCTACCACCTCTTCGCAGCCAAAATCGCAGTGCGGCAAAAACAGCGCGTGCACCCCCGCGCGCTTGAATGCCTTTTCCACCGCCGCCACCTGGTCATGGCAGTACAAAAGCCCTTCGGGCAGCACATCCTCGATGCCCACCAACGCCACGTTCTCCGGCGTGATATCCGCCATGCGCTGCAAGATCAGCTGCTTTTGCAAAAGCGCCGTCTCCATCCTCGTTGTGCCCCGCTTGATGGGCGCCAGCCCTATTTTCAGCGGCCCGTTGTCCCTCATATCCATCCCCTCCTGGTTTTGTTTGCCCTATATAGGCATTATACCATCCCTTTGGCCCGGCCGGCCACGGGTTTGGCCGCGCAGCCCCCATTTCCCCCCAAAAACGTTCAAACGAGGCCGGTCTTGGCACCGTCGCCTCGGCGCATCGCATGGTACCGCCGCGCACCCTCCCTTTCCCCGGGGCCGCGTTTTCGGCAATGCGCTCAAAGATGGGCCGGCCTTGGCACCGCCGCCTCGGCGGATGCATACGATACAGCAAAACCAAAAGGAGGCGTTTGCCATGCCCAGAATTTACCTTAGCCCTTCTACCCAAGACTGGAATCTCTACATAAACGGCGGTACGGAGGAGTATTACATGAACCTAGTCGCAGACGCGATGGAGCCATACCTGCTCGCAAGCGGCATTTCCTTTACGCGCAATACGCCGGATATGACGGCAGCCACGTCCATTGCTGCGTCCAACAACGGCGATTACGATGCGCATGTATCCCTGCATTCCAACGCCGCGCCCGAAGCGCTCTCCGGCGAACTGCAAGGGCCGGATATCTATTATTACCCCACCAGCGCCAAGGGGAAGCGGCTGGCGGAGCTCATCGCCCTCAACCTAAAGGCCATCTATCCAAACCCGGACCTGGTGGATATCCGCGCCACCACCACCATCGGCGAAGTGCGGCGCACCAAAGCGCCCGCCGTGTTGATCGAGTTTGCCTATCACGACAACGAAGAGGACGCAAATTGGATCAAGGCCAACATCGAGCCCATGGCACGCAGCGTGGTGCTGGCGCTCACAGAATATTTCGGCCTGCCCTTCGTAGAGCCGATCCCCACCCGTAAAGGCATCGTGCAGGTAAATCCCAACAGCTTTTTATACATCCGTGAAAAGCCTTCCATCTCCGCGCCCGTGGTCACCCTGGCCTACAATGGCGACGAAGTCACCATCTACGGCGAAGCCCAGGGCTGGTATACCGTCGGCCTGCCGGATGGGCAGCTGGGGTTTGCCAATGCCCGCTATATTCGCCCCGTGTAATCTGCACATCTCTGGGCTTGCGGGCATAGGGTATAGCGAAAGGAAACTTTCAATTCTACACCAAAGAGGAGGAACATTCTATGTTCTTTAATCAACGTTCCTGCTGTTCCCGCTGCTGCCGCCATTGCTGCGGATGCGGCCACGATTCCAACCAGATCACCGGCACGGTGACCGGCTACCTGCCCGTCACCGCGTCGTATACCATGGACCTTTCCGGATACGAGGGCAACGGCTTTGGCTTTATCCCCCGCTCTGCCTTTGCAAACGATGTCGACAACGGCACCGGTTGGGACTGTGGATGCGGCTGCTCCGGCCAGATATATTAAATGTGAGCACCGCCCGGTTTCGGGCGGTACATACCGCCGTGTTGGTGGGGCCATGTCCGGCCTAGCCTTGTGTACCTAGCCTGTTCTGTGCCCCGGGGATGGGCCTTGCTCCCATGCCTGTTTTTATTTTGCCGTGTCGGCGGGGCCATGTCCGGCCTAGCTTTGTGTACCTAGCCTGTTCTGTGCCCCGGGGATGGGCCTTGCTGCCATGCCTGTTTTTATTTTGCCGTGTCGGCGGGGCCAAGACCTGCCCTTCTTTTATCCAGCGCACAGCGTTTCTGCCCCGCAGCCATGCGTTTGCTTTGCGCAATCCGCTCCCTTCCGTCGTGTCCATCCCCTTCTGCTGGCATCCAATCAGAGGCTGCGCTGCTTTTTAGCGGCGTTTTTTTTGCAGCAATCCCTGTCCTTTCCCGTCTGGTTGGAGGATGGCCCTGCTCCGGCTCTCCTCCGCAATAAAAAAGAGCCCTTTTCGGGCTCTTTTTTTGTGCATTTACCAGCGCGCTCTGCCATCCCGCACATCCACATGCGTAAACGTAGCGTATTTGCCCACGCCGCCGTTGGGGTTTAGGCGGTTGGCAATGTCATAGACCTGCTTGGCCGTCATGCCCTCCACGCGGATATCCGCCGCCTTGGCCAATAAATGCTGGCTCAGCGGCGCGCCGCCCACCTTTTTGTTGTAGGCGGCTGTGCGGTATCCGCTGTTGATGATGACGGCGCGGCCGCCGCAGGCCGTGCGGATCTGTTCCAGCAGCGCCATCAGCTTTTGGAGGTTGGCGTAAAACTTGGCCGGCACCTCCGTGCCGTCATGGCATTTGAATTCCGAAGCCTTGAAGTGCGCCGATGCCGGCTGAGCGCCGCCCGGCGTGCCCGCATACAGCGCCGCCCAGGTGTCCGGGCCCACAATGCCGTCCGCCGCGATGCCGCCAGCCCTTTGCAAGGCTTTGACGGCCGCCTGCGTTTTGCTGCCAAAGATGCCGTCCGCGTTGCCTGCGCCATAGCCGCGGGCGTTTAGCTCGTTTTGCAGGCCGCGCACCTTGGCGCCCCTGGCGCCCTGCTTTAATACACCATCCACCTCCAGTGAATCCCAAGTGTCCGTTCCAATGATGCCGTCCACCGTGATGCCGTAGTTTTTTTGCAGCGCGCGCACCGCCTTTTCAGTGTTCTCTCCAAAGATGCCGTCCACGCTGCCTGCGCCGTAGCCCTTATGGTTCAAAAGCTGTTGGGCGGTTTTCACTTCCTTGCCCCTGTCTCCTCTGCGAATGGTTTTCATCCTGTTTCCTCCTTTGTGTGTGCCCCGGCGGGGCCTTTATATCCTATGCATCCGTCTAGTAGACGGTGCCATGCCCGGCCCGTGCTGTTTCTATGCGTGCTCTGCGCCCCGGCACAGGGGCCTGTGGTGGTGCTTGTTTCCCAGGCGTGCTATAATGGGGCTCGAACGATGCAAAGGAGCGAAGTTTCCATGTTTGCCAAAAAAGCAAAAAGCACCGCGCTGGTGCTTCTCAACAATGCTGTACGCCGCCTGGTGCCGGGCGAAACTCAGGACAAGCTGCGTGCGCTGGCCGCAGAGCCGGATTTTCAGCAGTCGCCCGCCTATGCCGCGTTTTGCGAGTCGCTGTGCCGCGATGTCTTGTTGGATGCGCGCCGCCAGCTGGCCTTTAAGTCCCCTTCCCATGCCCGCACGCTGGAAAAGCTGGTGGCCCATCCCGAAACGCTGTATCATGAAAGCGTGCTCTCCCCGCACGGCGTCTATACCTTTCCGCTGCTGTTCGGCCTGTTGTTTTTCTCGCTGACCCGCCGCACCCCTTCCCTAGAGGATCTGTCCGTCGTACAGCAATATTTTGATAAGTTTCTCTGCGAGCTGGCGCAAGAGGCATGAAAAGCGCCGGCTGCTCGGCATTTTTCCGCCTATGCTTTCGCCTCCCGCCAAGCTTTCTGCACAGCCCGTTTATCCCGGCCCGTAGGCAGTGCACCGGCTGTATCCGTGTCTAAGCCGGCATACATTTCATTCTTTGTAAGAAAAAGCCGCCCCATGGCGGCTCTTTTATTGATTGGTTTTTTTGATTTCCTGCTTGGCCTTTTTCATCTGTTTGATAACCTGGTTGCACATCACAGCGGCCCCAGAGGCCAAAATGCCCTGCATCACGCCCTGCACGCCGCCCTCCACCAAAAAGCCCAGCACCATGCCGATGCCCGCCAAAAATACCGGAATCAGGCAGTCCGGCACGGCTTTGATGCGCTTTAGCACCGTGCCCAACACATACAGCGCCAGCACGACGATGTGCATATCCTCCTGCAAGGCCTGGCTGATGAGTTCTTCCATCGGCGCTCGCCTCCTATGCTATACCCTATGCGTACCGGCACGCGCGTGTGAACGCCCGCCCATCCGGGTATACTGGCATCAGGAGGTGATGCCCATGGCCTATATCGACCCCAGCCTTATGCCCCTGGTCAACGCCCTGCCGCCGGAGGTGCAGGGGGCGCTTTTGCAAAGCAGCGCAGACATCCGCACCCCCAGCATGCTGAAAGCCGCGCTGCGCCTATTGGAAAGCTACGGCAGGTGCTGCGCGGACGAATGAAAAAACAAGCCCCCATGGGCTTGTTTTTCTTTATCGCTTGTGTGCGTTTTGCAATACCAAATCCTTTACCTTCAACAGCCGCGTGTTGTTGGCCCTGTCGTTTTCCTCCAGCTGCATGCGGATACGGCGCTGCGCCTGCTCCAGGTCGGGGATCAGCACATGCTCCAGCGCCCCCACCCGCCGCCGCGTGCGCTCAATCTCCCGCCCCAAACGCCGGATGTTCTCTTCCATCTCGGCCAGGGCCAGCAGCTCGGGCCACAGCGCACAAAGCTGCGCCATCCCCTCTTTCAGGCCCGCCGTTTCCAGGCATAGCGCCGGCTGCGGCGGGGCCTGCCCCCGCAGCGTGCACAGCACCGCCCCCATCGCCTTTTGCGTGCCGGCCTCCACGGTAAGCGGCGGCCCCGGCCAGCACAGCGCCGCAAAATAGGCGGCTTGCCCCATCTCGGCCCGGGCGGCGGCCATCGCCTGGTAATAGGCGGAAAGCGCTTTTTGCACCGTCTCCCTCTGCCGCCGGGCCTTAGAGACCAGCGCCAAAAACCGGCGCATCAGCTCATCCCGCTTATCCTTGAGCAGCTTGTGCCCGCGCCGGGCGGTGGCCAGCTGCCGTTTGATACGGCCCAGCTGCATGCGCGTGGGCGGCGCCATCGGCCCGGCCATTTAGGCTTCCTCCTTTTGCGCATCGTAATAGCGCGCCAAAAATTCCGGCTTGATGCGCACCAGCTCCTGCCTTGGCAGCATGCGCAGCAGCGCCCAGCCCAGATCCAGCGTCTGCTCGATGCTGCGCTCCGTTTCAAAACCCTGGCCCAGGTATTGCTGCTCAAACGCCTCGGCAAAGGCCGCATAGGCCCGGTCCGTCTCGGTCAGTGCCGATTCGCCCAGCACCACCATCAGCTCCGCCGCGTCCCGCCCCCGGGCATAGGCGGCAAACAGCTGGTTCATGGTATCGGCATGGTCCTCCCGCGTTTTGCCCGGGCCAATGCCCTTGTCCTTGAGCCTGGAAAGCGAGGGCAGCACGTCGATGGGCGGCTGGATATGCTTTCGCTCCAGCGCGCGGCTCAATAAAATCTGCCCTTCGGTGATATACCCCGTCAGATCCGGGATGGGGTGCGTCTTATCGTCCTCCGGCATGGTCAGAATCGGGATCATCGTGATGCTGCCCGGCTTGCCCTCGATGCGCCCGGCGCGCTCGTATAGCTGCGCCAGGTCGGTATACATATACCCCGGGTACCCGCGGCGGCCCGGCACCTCCTTGCGCGCGGCCGAAACCTCGCGCAGCGCCTCGGCATAGTTGGTCATGTCTGTCAGGATCACAAGCACATGCAGCCCCCTGTCAAACGCCAGGTACTCCGCCGCCGTCAGCGCCATTTTGGGGGTGGAAAGCCGCTCCACGGCCGGGTCGCCCGCCAGGTTCAAAAATACCGCCGTCCGTGCCAGCGCGCCGGTGCTTTCAAAGCTTTCGGTAAAATACTGCGCCTGCTCAAAGGGAATGCCGATGGCGGCAAACACCACCGCAAACCCCTCGTCCGTGCCCCGCACCTTGGCCTGCCGCGCAATCTGCGCCGCCAAACGCGCATGCGGAAGCCCGCTGGCGGAAAAGATGGGCAGCTTTTGCCCGCGCACCAGGGTATTCAGCCCGTCGATGGCGGAAATGCCGGTCTGGATGAATTCTTCCGGATACCGCCGCGCCACCGGGTTGATGGGCGTGCCGTTGACGTCCATCACCTTGTCCGGAATCAGCGGCGGGCCGCCGTCTATCGGCCGCCCCAGCCCATCAAACACCCGGCCCAAAAGCCCCGGCGAAGCGGGCAGCACCATCCCCCGGCCGGCAAAGCGCACCCGGCAGGTCTCGGCGGACAGCCCGGCCGCGCTTTCAAACAATTGTACCAGCGCATAGCCCTCCGCGGCCTCCAGCACGCGGCACAGCCTTTTTTCCCCGCTGGGCAAAAGGATCTCCCCCATCTCGTTGTAAGCCGCCTTTTTTACGCCCTCTACCAGCAGCAGCGGCCCTGCAATCTCGCGGATGCGTTTGTATTCTGTCGGCATCTATCTCTCCTCCTTTGGCACAGCGTCCGCCAGCTGGCGCTGCAAATCCGCCAGGATGCGCGCCGCCTCTTCCTGGCTTTTCTCCTCCGGCACGCGCTTATAGCGCGCAATGTCCTCGCGTACCGGCAGCGCAGCCAAGCGCTCTACTTCCGCGCCCTCGGCCGCGGCGGCCAGCGCGCCGTCGTAGTACGCCAGGATCAGCTGCATCATGCGCCATTGCTTTGCAAGGCTGGTGTAGGTGTCCACCTCGTCAAACGCCACCTGATGCAGAAAATCCTCCCGAATGGAGCGCGCCGTTTCCATTTTGATGCGGTCCTGCGGGGCAATCGCGTCCATGCCTACCAATTTCACCACTTCCTCCAATTCCGCCTCCTCGCTTAAAAGCGAAAGCATCCGCCGCCGCGCCGCGCCCCAGCCGGGATGCACCTCCTGCTCAAACCACGGCGCCAATTCATCGGCATACAGCGAATAGCTCGTCAAATAATGGATGGCGGGGAAGTGCCGCTTGTATGCCAACGCCGCATCCAGCCCCCAAAACACCTTGACGATGCGCAGCGTGGCCTGTGAGACCGGCTCTGCAATATCCCCGCCCGGCGGCGATACCGCGCCGATGATGGAAAGCGCGCCCTCCCGGGGCGTTGTGCCGATGGATAGCGCGCGCCCGGCGCGCTCGTAAAACTGCGCCAGCCGGCTGCCCAGGTAGGCGGGGTAGCCCTCCTCGCCCGGCATCTCCTCCAGCCGCCCGCTCATCTCGCGCAGCGCCTCAGCCCACCGCGAGGTGGAATCCGCCATCAGCGCCACGGAATAGCCCATATCCCGAAAGTATTCCGCAATCGTCACCCCGGTATAGATGGAGGCCTCTCGCGCCGCCACCGGCATGTCGGAGGTGTTGGCGATCAGCACCGTGCGCTCCATCAGCGGCCGCCCGGTCTTGGGGTCGGTCAGCGCCGGAAATTCATTCAGCACATCCGTCATCTCGTTGCCGCGCTCCCCGCAGCCGATGTATACCACGATGTCCGCCTCCGCCCACTTGGCCAGCTGGTGCTGGGTCACGGTCTTGCCGCTGCCAAACGGCCCCGGGATGGCCGCCACCCCGCCCTTTGCCAGCGGAAACAGGCAGTCGATCACGCGCTGCCCCGTGATCAGCGGGCGGTCCGGCGCCAGCTTTTTTGCCACTGGCCGCGCCCTGCGTACCGGCCATGTCTGGTGCATCGACAGCGTCCGCACACCGTCTTTGCCCTGTATGGTGCAAATCGGTTCGTCCACCGTCCATTTGCCTGCGCGTATCTGTTCCACCACGCCAAAAACGCCCGGCGGCGCCATGATCCTGTGCAGCACCAGCGGCGTCTCCTGCACCGTGCCCAGCACATCGCCCGGCTGTATGCGCTGCCCTGCCTCCACGCACGGGCAAAACGCCCATGTTTTGGCCCTGTCCAGCGGCGGGGCCTGCTGCCCGCGATGCAGCCGGCTGCCAGCCGCTTGGTACAGCGCTGTCAGCGGCCGCCCAATGCCGTCGAAAATGCCGCCCACAAGCCCCGGCCCCAGCTCCATGGCCAGCGGCCGCCCCTCGGAAAAGACCGGCTCTCCCACCGAAAGGCCGCTCGTCTCCTCATAGACCTGGATATAGGCCTCCTCACCGTGCATCTCGATGATCTCGCCAATCAGCCCGCGATCGCTTACGCGCACCACGTCAAACAGGTTCGCCCGGCGCAGGCCCTTTGCCAGCACCAGCGGCCCCGCGATCTTTACCACTCTGCCTTGTTCGTTTTGCTGCATGTTATCCTTCCTCTCCCCACAGCCCTGCGCCCGCCGCCTGCCGGATCGCGGCCTCAATCTCCCGTTCCGCCTGCCCGGTGTTTCCTGTTTCGCCCGGCAGAATGAGCACCGGCGGCCCCTCTTTTTGCCGCATCGCCTCTATGTGCACGTGGGCGTGCCGGGCCGCCGCCTCCGTCACCAAAATCAGTGCGCAGCCCGCGCGCTGCGCTTTCTCCAACGCCGCCTTGGCCTCCGCCTCGGACTCGGCCGCATAGCCGTCCACGCCCAGCGCCGTAAACCCTGCCAGGCTCTGTCTATCTCCTATGATGGCTGCGCTAGGCATACTGCAAGCGCCCCCTTTCCTGCAAAGGCGTCCGTCCGTCCTCCAAAAGCCGCAGGCCAATTGTCTGCGTCTCCGCCTTGGTTTTCAGCCAGTACGCCGCCAGCGCCCCCGGCCCAAAGGGATCCTGGGAAAGCGCCTCAGCGGTTTTTAGCACCTGCCCGTCGCACCAGGCCTCAAAGGCATTAGGGTCCATCGCCTCGGCCGCCCGGGCCTTTTCCCCATCCTGCTGCCAATGCGCGCACAGCGCCCTGCGCCCGCGCACCGCCGCCTCGATCGCCCGCTCGTTGTCCTCGCCCGGGCCAAGGCGCGCCAGAATTTCCTCTTTGTCCTGTCCGTACACCGCGCCGAAAAACAGCGCCTTGTCCTCGTCCGCCTGCACCATCGCCCGCGCCAGCGTGCTTAGCTGCGGGCTGCCGCTCTCTTCTGCCAGCGCCAGCATGGCCGCCCGCTTTTCCCGCTGCAGCCGGCGCATCAGCTGCGGGCCGGGCTGCGGCTTTTGCCAGGCCGCCTTCGCGCTTTTTTGCAAATACTGCGGCAGGGCCTGCTCGTCTTTTTCCGCCGCCGCATTTCTCAGCACGCTGGGCGGCGTGATACAGGGCAAGGCCCAGACGGGCGCTTGGTCCCCGCCGCTCATTTGGGCCATCGTACAGACAAACAGGTTCAAAAATTCCTCCTCTGCCAGCAAAAACCGCAGCGCCTTAGCGTCGGGCGCTATGCTTGTTACAAACGCCCACGCCTCCTGCCTGCGCGCCACAGCCATCTCCTCTGCCGGCCCATCGGTCCGCCAGCCCTTATGCTGCAAGGCCCTTATTACCGCCTCTCTGTCCGCCGTCCACAGCCAAGCGGCCTCCTCTGCGGAAAGCAGGCGCGCCGCCCGGGCCCGTACCGCCGCGGACGCATATGCATACCGCGGCTGCCTCATGACGTTTCCTCCCCATACAATACGCGCGCCACCCGCTGCGTCAGCGTCCCGCGCAGCGAAGAAAGCAAGGCAGGCAGCGTGCAGTTTTTTTCTTCCGTATCATACACAAGCACAAACCCGCCGCCCTCTTGCAGCGTCCTGTCCGCCGGCGTGATGGAGGCGCCCTTCTCCAAAAGCGCCCGGTCGATGCGACGCCGCATTTGGCTGGGCATCTGCGCGTTGTCCTCCTCTGTCAACACCAGCTGCCCCGCTTTGCCCGGCACGGCCTCCGCCAATATGCCGCGCTCCAGCGCCTGAAAATAGCCGGGGTCCTGCGCTGCACGGCTCAGCGCCTTTTCAAATACCCGCTCTATGCCCTCGTTTTTGGCTGCCAGCAGCGATAGCGCCTGCTCGTGCTGTGCCTGCCGCTGCGCCTTTTGCATCAGCCCAATGTATGCTAGCTCCGCCTCGCCGCGCGCCTTTTGATAGCTGATCCGCGCGTTTTCCCTGGCCCTTTGCAAAAGCGCCTCGGCCGCCTGTTCCGCTTGTTTTTCTATCTGCGCCGCCTCGGTTTCGGCCAACAGCAGAATGGCTTTCTGCAATGGTTCGGTTTCCGTCAAGACAATGCGCCCCCCTTACGCCAGGCTCGTCAGCGCCAAAATCGTGATGAGCAGCGCCAAAATCGCGTACGTTTCCACCATGGCCGCCATGGTGATGGCCTTGCCGTTTTGGTCTGGCTTTTGCGCCACCAGCATCACGCCGGCCACCGCCGCGCGCCCCTGGGCCACGGCGGAAAAATACCCCACCACCGCCACCGGCAGGCACGCCGCCAAATAGCAAAGCCCTTGGGCCATTGTCAGCGGCAGCGGCGCACCGCCCAAAAAGCCTGTCTGGCTCAGCGCCAGCACCGCCGTCAATAGGCCGTACAGCCCCTGCGTGCCGGGCAGAAGCTGCAAAATCAGCACCTTGGAAAATTTGCCCGGGTCCTGGCTCACCACGCCGGCCGCCGCCTCCCCTACCATGCCTACGGCCCGCGCCGATCCAATGCCCGCCATCAGCGCCGCTGTCAGCGCACCTACCAGCGCCAAACTCGTTCCAAACCCGATCATTTTGTTTCCTCCTCTATGTGTGTATATCCCTGGGGCGCGGCAAACGGCGCAAAGGCCCGGCCGCCGCCCTCGTAAAACTTGGAAAACAGCTCCACAAACTGAAGCCGGTTGGTGTGTACATACGCGCCCAAAAGGTTGATGGCCAGGTTCACCGCATGCCCCACACAGAAAACCACCGTCAGCACCACCGCCTTGACCGCAAGGTTTTCCGGCATGGCCCCCATCAGGTTTACCACGCCGGCAATGCTGCCCGTCGCCAGCCCCAGCGCCAGCAGCCTGGAATAGCTCAGCACATCGCTCAAATACCCGCTGGCCGTGTTGTACAGGCCGTATAGCCCGCCGCCCAGCTTTGCAAGTGCCTTTTTGCCGCTGCGCCCGCTGGTGAAAATCAGCAGCACGGCCCCGGCCGCCGCCATGCCCTTTCCTGCCCCTGTAAGGCCCTCCGGCACCGGGATAAAGATGCCTGCCGCCAACGGCGCCGCCCCCAGAACCAGCAGCAGCACGGGCAGCGTATCCATCACAGCGTCCCACGCTCTGCGCTGCTTTATCAGCATGCCCGCCCGCACAAACAGCCCAGCGCAGAGGTGCACAATGCCCAGCGCAAAGGCAAACAGCAGCAGGCGGATGGGGTCTGCCATTGGCTCAAACCACAGCGCCAGGCTCCCTATCTCCACCGAAAAAAACGAACGGCCGATCACCTGTACAATGTCGCCGAACCAGCTGCCGAACAGCGCGCCCCAAACCACCGTGGATACCCCGCAATAGCGAAACATGCGCAGCGTTTCCGCCATCTCCCTTTTCAGTGTCAGCTTACCAAGCGCCCATGTTGTGCCCAGCACCATCACCAGCCCATAGCCCGCGTCGGAGAGCATCATCCCGAAAAACACATAGTAGAAAAACGCCATCACGCCGCTGGGGTCTATGTCCTTGGGTCCCGGCAGCGCGTACATTTTGGTAATGCTTTCCACCGGGCGCACAAACCGGTTGTTTTTCAGCAGCACCGGCGCATCCTCGCCGGCGTCTGAAAGCTCATACGCCAACGGAAACCTTCGGCACAGCCTGTCCAAAAGCCGCCCGGCCTCGTCCGCCGGCACATAGCCCGCCACCGCCACCGTCTTTTCGGAAAACGCCAGCTTGTCCATCGCGCGCTGCCTTTGGGCCACAGCTGCCAGCATGTCCGCCGCAAACAGTATGCCCTCCGGCCGCGCCGCCCTTTGCATCAGCTCGTGCTTTAGCCGCTCTATCTCATCCTCCGCCTCCCGGAGGGCCAGCTCCGCCTTTGCCAGCTGCCCGGCCGCGCTTTCCTTTCCGCGAAATGGGCAGGGCGCAAAGCCCATCTGTGCCAGCGCATTCTGCAAGTCCTCTTCCTCTCGCCTAAGGCACGCCACTGCCGCCAGCGTATGCCCCAGCGGCCCCGGGGCCGTCTGTACGCACAGCGCGTCCATGCGCGGCTGTTGTTTCCAGATGGCCTGCAACAGCTCTTCCTCCGTCCATTGCCCCATCACGCTGCCCACCCGGCAGACCGTGTGCTTGGTTATAAGCCCGCCCAGCGGCATTTCGATCCTTGTCCAAGGCCTCAGCTGCGCGCACCGCTCAGAGATGCGCGCCCGCTCCGCCGTGCGTTCCGCCAGCGCCGCATCCAGGCGGATCACCTCTTGGCACTGCCGCCGGTACAGCGCGCCGTGCGCTTCCATTTTTTGCGCCTGCGCCGGCGTAATGCGCCATGCGCCCCGGCTCTTCTGCCAAGCGCGCTGCTTTTCCGGCCGTAGCGCACGCAAAATCTCTACCGCCTGCCGCGCCGCCTGCGCCTCTTCTTCGGCGTTTTCCGCCCATTCGGCCTGGGCCGCCTGCTGCCAGCCCTCCGTTTCCGCCCTTTTTAGCTCCATGACGCCGGCCTTTTGTAGGGTTTTTAACAGCGCGTCCCTATCCTTTGCCAACGCCAGCAGCTCTAGTTTTTTCATGGGCCGTTTGGCCATCTCTATTCGCCTCCCCGTCCCAGTTCGCTGAGCAGCGCGCCCACCACGATGCGCACCGCCTCCTCCTCATTTTGCATCAGTGATTGGCGCAGCGCTTCCACCGCCTTGGCCGTATGCGCCTGTTGCCGCTTTGTATAGGCCGCCGCCTCTGCTTCCGCCTTTTTTTGCAGCGCCTCTGCCTCCTCTCGGGCCTGTTTGCGCCCTTCGTCCGCCGCCTTTTTGGCGTTTTCTCGCGCCGTTTCCTCGGTTTTCTTCGCGTGCCGCCGCGCCGTTTCCATCAAAACGCCCGCTTGCCGCTCCGCCCTTTGCACCGCCAGCCTCATTTCCTCCGCCATGTCTGTGCCTCCTTTGCCATTGTCTACGTTTTGCCACACTTGGGCCCGTTTTATTCTTATTCGGGAAAATTCATCCCCTATGCCTTTTCCTTTCGCACAAAAAAAAGAGCCCCTTTCGGGGCCCTGTTTTCATGCCTTTTGTTTGTATTTCGCAATGCTCTGCAAAAGATCGTGGATAAAGTTGCTGCCGCGGCTGATCAAAAGCCCCGTACAAACCTGCCCGATGAATGGAATTTTCATCGAAAATCCTGCCGCCTGCATCAGGTCCGCCCCCGTCAACAGCGAAAGCGCAATGCCCACCGCCATCGCTCCCAGGGCGCTGACGTTCAGCGCACCCTTTTGCCAAGCCAACTTGCCCGTCTGCCACAGCGCTTCTGTCAAAAGCGCCAATACGATGATCTGCTGTATCTCCATCCTACATACCCCCGTTTGTTTTTTCCGCGCACCCTGCCGCGCTCTACCACCTTGCCTTGTTTCCGCGCACATCCACATGCGTAAACGTGCTGTATTTCCCTACGCCCCCTCGGCTGC
>ERZ827181.1178-NODE-1178-length-30251-cov-6.344251_pt1 | contig 30251 bp, 16 predicted proteins | sample MGYA00519778_ERZ827181 | MGnify/ENA primary metagenome ERZ827181 (study PRJEB31778, sample SAMEA3449273) | human gut metagenome | biome: human gut; feature: human-associated habitat; material: faeces | place: United Kingdom | collected 2010/2012 ...
GCTCCAAGGACGGAGGAAGGCGGTGGAGGAGTTGCACTTCTAACTTGACGGTGGGTCTCGCTTCCTCGCTTCCAATATCCTATCAATCTTTTAGAGCCTGTTACTCTCAATGCACTTTTATCCCATCAAGTATTTGCAGCAACGAATCGCGCACAACGGCAAATTGCTCCTTATTATCTTCACTTACAGGCTTTTTAGGTTGCGACTTGATAGTAAGAGGATTAACGGGGGTACCATTATCATAAACACGGAAATCAAGGTGTGGCCCAGTAGACAACCCCGTGCTCCCAACGTAGCCAATCACTTCTTTCTGCTTTACTTCCGAGCCCACCTGGATTCCTTTAGCAAATCCCGAGAGATGCATATAAGTGGTAGTATAGCGGCTATTGTGACGAATCTTCAGGTAGTTTCCTGCCCCACCCGCCTGGTAAGCTTTAGCTATCACCTTTCCCTTGCCAATAGCATACACAGGCGTACCCTTCGGAGCAGCATAATCCACACCATGATGGGCACGATAACGGCGCAATACCGGATGGAATCGGCTATTCGAAAAGCGTGACGAGATGCGATAATAATCCAACGGAGCCTTCAAGAACTCACCCTCCAGGCTATTCCCGTCAGCATTGTAATACAATTCCTCACCATCCTGCACAAAGGGAATAGCATAATACACACTATCTTCGTGCGAAAATGAGGCTGCCAGCACACGGAAGTTCTGCAATTCCCTTCCTTCTACGGTTTCCTGTTCATACCACACACGGAACTCGTCTTCTTTTTGCAACCCGAAAAAGTCAATGCTCCAGCCGAAGATATTCGAAAGGTCAAGGGCAAGCTGCGGGGAGGCTCCGCACTGCTGCATCGCCACCCACAACGATGTTTTTACCCTTCCTCCTACAGTCTTACGCTCCCACGTCACTGGATTTTCACCGCGCTTCACACCGTAATCACCTTTCAGGTCAAAGACGATATATGACTTCGGACTTTCCTCGTAAACAAAGTACACCGTCTGTGGAATGCTATCGCGGGTCGTAAAAACGGCGTATGCCTGCCCATCTTTTACCTTACGGACATCGAATACACCTTCTGCTTTCTTGGTAAGCCGGTGTACTTCACCTACCGACAAACCATGCTTCCGCAAGATAATCGAGAGGTTCTGTCCCGGTTCTACAAGTCCGTACTTAATGTCGTAAAGCGAAACAGGTATCCCATATTTCCGCACGATATTGTCGACTTCTACCGAATCAGTTACCGCAACTTCGTCCAACGGTTGCGCCATATGATGCATATAATAAAAAGTCCCGCCAACCGCCAGCACAACAGCTACGACTCCGGCTATGAATATATTTCGTTTGTTCATAATTTATACAGATTGCAGGTAAAATAATGACACGCCCAATGAAGATATCTTACTTTGCCTTTTCAGTTATCTTCGTGGGCTGTAGCAGTTATTTGAAATTGCCGATGAAGTATATCTTCGTTTTGCAGACATATTTATTGGCGGAATAGGACATTCACAAGGAAAAAACAATAGTCATAAATAAGACACTCACGACAATCCTTCTATCTCTCCATTCACAATATCAATGTGTAGGGCTTGTGGCTCTTTGGGCAATCCCGGCATACGCATAATCTCGCCAGCTATCACCACCAGCATCTCAGCACCGGCATTAAGAACAATGTCACGCACATGAAACTCAAAGTCCTTCGCCACACCATAGAGCTTGGGGTCAGTGGAAAACGAATACTGAGTCTTGGCAATACAGATGGGGAATTTCTCATAACCCAGTGCTTCAGCTATCTTGATTTTCTTGCGCGCCGTGATGCTGTAAGTCACTTCAGCGGCACCATACAAGTTGCAAGCCACTTTCTCTATCTTTTCCTCGATGCTATCGGTGTCCTCATATGCAAGGCGCAGAGGCTGTGAAGGTTTGTTCTCAATGGTGTCCACTATCAGCTCTGCCAATTCCATAGCTCCGGCTCCACCTTCGGTAAAAGCATTGTTAACGGCAAAACCCACACCCATCGTGGTACAATGGCGACGGATAGCTTCAATTTCCTCTTCCGTATCGTTGGCGTAACGGTTAAATGCCACTACAATCGTCTGACCGAACGAGCGCAGGTTCTCAATATGCTTGTCAAGATTTGCAAAGCCTTTTTCCAATCCTTCCAAATCTGGCTCCTTGATTTTGTCAAGACTCACGCCGCCGTGCATTTTCAATCCCTGCGCCGTAGCTACAATAACGGTCAGCTTGGGTTGCAAGCCCGACTTACGACACTTGATATCGTAAAATTTCTCTGCTCCCAAATCCGCACCGAATCCAGCTTCCGTAATCACGTAGTCGCCGAAGGTCATCGCCAACTTGGTGGCCAAGATGGAATTACAACCGTGAGCAATGTTGGCAAAAGGTCCCCCATGAACAAATGCCGGTGTGTGCTCAGTGGTCTGCACCAAGTTGGGGGCTATGGCATCCTTCAGCAATACGGTAATAGCTCCTGCCACTCCCAAGTCTTTCACCGTAAAAGGTTTGTTATCAACGGTGAAACCCAGCAAAATATTCTCGATACGACGACGCAAATCCGCCTCATCTGTTGCCAGGCAAAGGATAGCCATGATTTCAGATGCCGGAGTGATATCAAAACTTGACTCCCGGGTAATGCCATTGGTTTTTCCTCCCAATCCCGTCACGATATAACGCAAACCGCGGTCGTTCACATCCAACACACGATTCCACAGCACTTCCTTCATGGCAAAGCCGTTATCGCGGTTCTGATACATATAGTTATCCAACAAGGCAGCAATCATATTATGTGCCGAGGTAATGGCATGGAAATCACCCGTAAAATGAAGATTGATTTTGTCCATCGGGAGCACCTGGGCGTAGCCACCTCCAGCAGCACCGCCTTTCATTCCGAAACAAGGACCAAGCGATGGCTCACGTAAGGCACAGATGGCTTTCCGTCCAATGCGATTCAACCCCAAGGCAAGTCCAATAGAAACCGTAGTCTTTCCGATACCGGCCTTGGTGGGCGTGATGGCTGTCACCAGTATCAAGTTACTCCGCTTTACCTTCTCTTCATCTATCAATGTTTCGGGCACTTTGGCAATGTATCGCCCGTAGTTCAAAATCTCATCTCCGGGTAACCCGTAACTCCAAGCCACCTGCTTGATTTTCTTCAGCTCGATGCTGCGTGCTATTTCTATATCCGACTTCATATTTATATCATATATTCTTTTTCATCAAAATTATCCAAGACCTAGAAACTGTTTTGAATCTCTACAAAAAGCTTTTCCCGTCTTGATGTTTCCGTTTTCGTGTGTGCTTTGGACAATTGGGGGATTCATTCCAATTTTCAAAACGGGACATCAGGCATAGGAGCACCAAAGGGATTCTCCGACTGAGGAGGTATATCAGCAGGAGTAGGAGGCATATATCCTTGGCTTCCACCACTATTTATCTTCGAACGAAGTACTGGCGAAGTATGTTCCTCTCCTGGCATAGGCACAATCAGGTCATCATCAGGATTCTGAAAACGTGCATACTCTGCCCGGAAACGGAGAAGCACATCTCCGACGGCACCGTTACGGTGCTTGGCAATGATAATCTCTGCCATTCCATGCAAATCATTACCTTTCTCGTCCTGATAAATCTTGTAATATTCAGGGCGGTGGATAAAACACACCATATCTGCATCCTGCTCGATAGCTCCTGATTCCCGCAAATCGCTCAACTGAGGACGCTTACCATCAATGCCTTCACGGTTTTCTACACCACGATTCAGCTGACTCAATGCAATAATAGGAATATTCAATTCCTTTGCCAGTCCCTTAAGCGAACGGGAGATTGTACTCACCTCTTCCTGTCGACTTCCATACGACATACCACTGGCATTCATTAACTGAAGATAGTCGATAATAATCACTTTCACATCGTGTTCACGCACCAATCTCCGTGCCTTAGTCCGCAATTCGAAAACAGAAAGCGAAGGTGTATCATCCACATAAAGCGGGGCATCATACAATTCTTTTATTTTATAATCAAGCTGCCCCCATTCATAAGGAGCCAATTGCCCGCTCTTGATTTTCTCACCAGGTATTTCACATACATTCACTATCAAACGGTTCACCAGCTGTACGTTACTCATTTCGAGCGAAAACAAAGCAACAGGAACTTTATTATTGACCGCCATATTTTTCGCCATCGAAAGTACAAACGCCGTCTTTCCCATTGCCGGACGGGCTGCAATAATGATAAGGTCGGAATTCTGCCATCCTGACGTCATTTTATCAAGTTGGTGAAAGCCACTGGACAAACCGCTCAGACCATCTGTACGTGCTGCTGCTTTCTGCAACATTTCATATGCTTCTTGAATGACAGGATTAATCTGTGTGTAGTCCTTCTTCATATTTTGCTGGGAAATCTCAAAGAGCTTTCCTTCGGCCTCCTGCATCAAGTCGTCTACATCCTGTGTTTCATCGAAAGCTTTGGTCTGAATGGCGCTGGTGAATGATATCAATTCACGTGCCAGAAATTTCTGAGCGATAATGCGTGCATGGTATTCGATATGGGCAGACGAAGCCACTTTACCACTAAGCTGGGTGATATAAAAAGGTCCTCCCACCTCTTCCAGATTGCCTCTTGAACGCAGCTGCTCGGTCACCGTAAGAATATCAATCGGCTTCTGTTGGATAGCAAGGTCAGTTATAGCTGCATAAATCAGCTGATTACGATGTTCATAAAATGATTCAGGACGCAATATTTCACTCACCAGTGAATAAGCATCCTTTTCAATCATCAATGCCCCCAATACCGCTTCTTCCAGCTCGGGTGCCTGAGGCTGGAGATGTCCATATTCATCCACCGGCTTGGTCTTTACAGCCTTCGGGATGCGCGTCGTTCTTCGTACTTCTGCCATTATCTTCTTTTTTGAGGATGCAAAGTTAGAAAAATAAATCGAACGCAAAGATACAAAGACACAGAGTTTTTATTTTTGCTTCTGCAAAAGCCAAAAAACATAACATCCTTGACTTTATATTTTGCGTCCGATCTATTATCCTCAAAAGACTTACAGCAGTTCGAACGAAACCGTACCGCGTATATCCGCAGACGATGCGCCGATATACGCCTTGAACTTACCCGGTTCCGCTACCCATTCGTGACGCTTATCATCGAAGAATTTCAAAGCATCGGGAGTAACGGTGAAAGTCACTTCTTTTTCTTCACCCGGACGAAGAGCCACTTTTCGGAAGCCTTTCAGCTCCTTTACAGGACGAAGCACGGAGCACTTCTCGTCGCCGATGTAAAGCTGAACAATCTCCTTGCCGGCTACCGTTCCCGTATTCTTTACTTTTACCGAAACCGTAAGGCTTCCGTCTTTATTCATCGCCTTAGCCGAAACCGCCGGTTTGCCGTATTCGAAAGTCGTGTAGCTCATTCCATAGCCGAACGGGAACATCGGTTCAATTTTCTTGGTGTCATACCAGCGGTACCCCACAAGAATGTCTTCCTTATATACTTCGCGGATACTGTCGCCCGGATAGCAAAGCGCATCGAAAGCGTGGGCTGGGCAGTCTTCCAGTTTCACAGGGTAAGAGAAAGGAAGTTTCCCACTGGGATTGACTTCGCCGCTCAGCACATCTGCCAACGCGTTTCCGGTAATCGTACCCAAATACCAAGTCTGCACCACAGACGGAACGTCATCGAGCCACGGCATCGCCACCGCATTCCCGCTTATCAAAACGACTACCATATTCTTATTCACTCCGAGCAACGAACGAATCAGTTCATCTTGCCCGAAAGGCAAGTTATAGGTAATGCGGTCGCCCGCCTCGCAATCCTGCTGATGGTTTTTGTTCAGTCCGCCTACGTAAATGACCAAGTCGGCTTCCTTCGCCTTTGCCACGGCATCCTCACGCAACGAATCCATCACCGCCTGCGGAATCTCTTCCACATTGCCATACATCGGACGCCCTGCCTTATAACCTTGCGCATACGTCACATTGCCGTACTTTTTACGCAAACCGTCCAAGGGAGAAATGAAATCTTTGGGCTTCAGTTCCGAAGAGCCTCCTCCCTGCATCAGGTTGCGCACCGCATTGTCGCCTACCACAAGGATGTTTTCATACGCGCCGGGAACAACCGGAAGCAAGCCTGCCTGTTTCTTCCCGTTTCCGTTCTTCAGGAGCACTGTCCCCTCGGTTGCCACTTCGTATGCCACCTGATAATGCGCCGGCGAAGCCATCGAGCCGAAAGACTTTTTGCGGTTCATCGCCGTGCGGAAAATCAGACGGAGCACGCGCCCTGCCTTGTCATCGACCACCTCCATCGGAATCTTGCCTTCTTTTATCATCTTCAAGTAAGCTTTGCCCAAATAATAGTCATCATAACCGAACTCCGACTCCGAGGTCAATCCGTTGGTGTAAGAGCCCATTTCGAGGTCAAGCCCGTACATGGCGGCTTCGTACGTATCGTGTGCCGCTCCCCAGTCGGTCACCACACACCCGTCGAACTTCCATTCGCCTTTCAGAATGTCATTATTCAAAAGCTTGTGATGCGTGGCGTGCGTACCGCGTACTTTATTATAAGATCCCATGATGCTCCATGCCCCGCCCCGCTCTACCGCCGCCTTGAATGCAGGCAGATAGATTTCGTACAAGGCACGGTCGCTCACCTCCACATCGATATGCCCGCGCCACAATTCCTGATTGTTGAGCGCGTAATGTTTCACGCAAGCCGCTACTCCGTTCTTCTGCAACTCCTGAATGTAAGGCACACACATCTCGGCGGCGAGATAGGGGTCTTCGCCCATATATTCAAAATTACGTCCGTTCAAAGGCGTGCGGTATATGTTCACGCCCGGTCCCAGCTGCACGTCCTTGCCACGATATAAGGCTTCTTCTCCCAATGCTTTTCCGTATTTGCCCGAAAGTTCAAGATTCCATGTAGCAGCAAGGCATGTCAATGCCGGAAAAGCCGTACAACTGTCGCTGGTCCATCCGGCATATCCCCAGTCGTTCCAATTGATTTCGGCACGTACCCCGTGAGGGCCGTCGGAATACCACAGTTCAGGAATGCCCAGGCGCGGACATCCGGGCGAACTGAATTTTCCCTGCGCATAACTCAGGCGTGCCTTTTCCTCTACCGTCATCCGGCTCAAGGCATCCTGCACGCGCGCTTCTATCGGCTGGCTGTCGTCCAAATATACCGGAAGCGTTTCCACCGTTTGCGCCATCGGTGCAGACAGGGATAACGCCACACCTGCACATATTGTCAATAATTGTTTTTTCATGGTTTTCTGTTTTATAATTTTATTCTGCTGTTATCGATACTTCTGCATCACGCAAGCCATCGGAAACCGCCTTCAGGCGGGCACCTCCGGCATCTCCCGTGTTTTGCAACACCACGAGGCACTTGCCGTAAAAAGCCTTGCGCTTATTGTCCTTGAACCGCTCCATCGAAATGGGGCTTCCGTTATCCACTCCGGCTATAAAGGCATTGCCTTCTACCTGAAAACGGACCAAATTGTCGGCGTTCGGACACAGATTGCCATCCTTATCCAAAATCTCTACCGTTACGAAACTCAAGTCACGCCCATCGGCATACAAGTTGGAACGGTCGGGAGTCAGGCGGATTTGGACAGGAGTTCCGGCTGTACGGATTTCTTTCTCGCCTACTACCTTGCCTTCTTTACGTGCCACCACCTTCACGCTTCCCGGCTCGAACTTGACACGCCATGCCGCATGCAGGCAATCAGGAGTCTTCGCCTTCACGCCTTGCGACTTGCCGTTGACAAAAAGTTCCACCTCGTCGGCATTGTTGTAATAGCACCACATATCAATATCCTGTCCCGGCGTCCAGTTCCAGTGCGGGAAAAGATGGAGCACAGGCTTGTCCGACCACTCCGCCTGATAGAGGTAATAGGCATCCTTCGGAAATCCGGCAAGGTCGACGATGCCGAAATACGAGCTGCGTGCAGGCCATCCGTAAGGAGTAGGCTCGCCGATATAGTCGAATCCCGTCCACACATATTGCCCGCTGATGAAAGCATTGTCACGAATCAGCTTTATGGTTTCCTCATGCGTGTTTCCCCAAGGCACATGGCAATTGTCGTATGCCGAGCAAGCGAAAGTCGGGTCGTAATACGGCTTGTCCCAACGGTCGGGACAAACGGTAACCTTATCGCTCGGCATCCGGTAATACCCACGTGTGGCAAGAGCCGAATTGCTTTCGGTGATTATAAAAGGCTTGTTAGGGAAATTCTTAGGCACATCGGGAATATTCGCGTTATGATAATTGTACCCGATAATGTCCATAGCTCCCGACTTGAACAAATGGTTTGCCGGATTCGGTTCATTGCATCCGGTCGTAATGGGACGTGTCGGGTCGAGTGCCTTTACAAACTCAGCCAGCCTCTTCGCCAGCAATGAATTGACACTCATCTCCCCTTCTTTTGCCAACATATCCGCCGAATGCCCGAAGTTCAGAATCAGGTTCGCTTCTTCCAGACTTAACGTATCGGCTTTGGCATCGCTCCACTGCTCCAACACTTCGTTGCCGATGCTCCAAATAAATATGGAAGGATGGTTGCGGTCGCGCAAGATGAAATCACGCAAATCCCGTTCATACCACTCATCGAAATAGCGGGCATAGTCGTGCGAGGTCTTCTTCTTGCGCCACATGTCGAACGCCTCATCCATGACGATGAACCCCATCCGGTCGCACAAGTCGAGCAATTCGGGCGCAGGAGGATTGTGCGAACACCGGATGCCGTTGCATCCCATCTCTTTCAGGATTTCCAGCTGGCGTTCCATGGCACGCACATTGACCGCCGCTCCCAAGCATCCCAAATCGTGATGCATGCATACCCCGTTTATCTTCATCGGTCTTCCGTTAAGGATAAATCCCTTTTCGGCATCAAAAGAAAACGAACGGATACCTACAGGCGTTTCATAACGGTCGACCTGTTTCCCTTCTTGTACCACTTCGGTCAATAAGGTATATAAATAAGGTGTATCAATATCCCACCGTTCGGGATTCCCGACCTTTAGCTGTTGCGAGACCTCGGTTTCCTTCCCGGCTTCTACGAAACAGTCCGTTTCTCCACTTGCAACGATAAGCCCTTCCGCATCCAGCAAAGAAGAATGCACCTTCACCTGAGCAGGCATAGCTGATTCATTTGCCACACGGGTCTGAATATCCAAATCCGCCTGCGCATCACTCACCTCACTCACCGTAGCATACGTTCCCCATTCAGCCACATGCACCGCACCGGTCTTCACCAGCCATACATTCCGGTAAATGCCGCATCCCGAATACCAGCGTGAATTAGGCTGTTCGGAATTGTCCACACGCACGGCAAGCACATTCTTTTCGCCCCACTTGAGATGCGGGGTAAGGTCGTAACTGAAAGTAATGTATCCATACGGACGATGCCCCAGAGATACACCGTTAAGAAATACTTCCGAATTCATATAGACCCCATCAAACACGATACGGAACTTCTTGTCCGCATCGGCTTTATCGGGGACAAAGGTCTTACGGTACCACCCGATGCCTCCGGGCAAAGCCCCTCCGCCTGTACCGGACGGATTATCCTGACTGAAGTCGCCCTCTATCGCCCAATCATGAGGCAAGTCGAGCGCACGCCAGTCCGCATCTGAAAAACCGACTTCTTCCGCTTGCGGTTCGTCTCCTAACAGGAAACGCCAGCCGTCGTTGAAGTCTATCTTCTCACGGACTTTTTCCGGAGATGCCGCACACGAAGCTAAAAGCAGGCAACATACTCCGCATAAAAGAGAAGCTAATTTCTTCACCATTTTATCTTAATTAATTATTGAAACGCAAATTTCCGCAGATTAACGCAGATATCATTATTATAGTAGAACAAAATTGTTTTGCGAAAGATTGACTATAATTAATCTGAGGAAATCCGCGCTAATCTGCGTTTCACACAATCATCACATTTATAATTTCACCGAAACTTCTTCACCCGTATAGTCCACCGTTACACCTTTGGCATTCAAGTCGAAAGGCTGTGCCTTATCGGGATTCACCTTTACCACGGTAAAGGTACGTTTCTCCAGCATACCGGGGAATGAACCCTCACGCTTGCCGATGGTCAAAGTCTTTTCTTCCTCATCGTATTCCATCGGAATCATGGCATACTTACCCTGCTCGTAGTTGTAGTTCACACCTTCGTCTTCGTACAGCGTAAACTCTCCATCGGCACCTTGATATACATAAAGTACAATGCGATCTGCCGGTTTTTCATCGGTATATTGCATATCCTCACCGAACGGAACGATAGAACCGGCACGTACGTAAAGCGGTACACGCTCGTAAGGAGCTTTCACATCTGCCTTCACACCACCCTGCTGGAACTTGCCGGTATAGAAATCATACCAGCCTTCCGCTTTCGGGAAATAAACCTCACGCGAACGGGCACCGTATTCATATACCGGAGATACCATAAAGGAAGGACCGAACATAAACTGGTCACCGATGTTATTTACATTCGTATCAGATGTGAAATCCATCACCAGCGGACGCATAATCGTATAATCCTTAAACCAGGTCATGCCTGCCAGAGAATAGATATACGGCATCAGGTTGTAGCGCAACTTCGTATAATAAACAATGGAATTATAAGCCGGATGCCCTTCTGGAGCAATTTCCCACGGTTCGCGCAACGGATACTGACCATGGGCACGGTACAGCGGACAGAACGCGCCGAACTGGAACCAACGCGTATTCAGCTCACGCCATTCCTTATAGTCGGCATTCTCGGTCTTTGTCTCGTTCCATTGCTTCTGACCCGCCACGTAACGGTTTTCTACACAGAATCCGCCAATGTCCATCGTCCAATATGGAATGCCGCTCATGGCAAAGTTCAGTCCGGCTGATATCTGTGCCTTCATGTCTTCCCAACGGGTAGCGATGTCACCGCTCCACGTAGCGGTAGAATAACGCTGCAATCCGGCAAAGCCCGAACGAGTCAGCAAGAATACACGTTTATTGTTGTCTACTCCACGCTGGCCGTTATAGATAGCATCGGCATTCATCAAAGCGTAAGCATTGAAGTATTCAGCCGAGGAGCCTAATGCCGTAGGACCGCACAAATCCTTGCGGTATTGCAAATCAGTACAATCGCGCACGTTCGGCTCGCTGGCATCCATCCACCAGGCATCAATGCCCAACGGATAATAATGCTCGTACATCTGGTTCCAGAACAACTTGCGTGCATCGGCACTATAGGCATCATAGAATCCGTACGTATAACCCGGACCTACCCAGTCCTTCAAACTGTCCTTTACCGATTGCTGGTACATCCAGCCCTTCTCATCAAATTCCTTGAAATGTTCGGTTGTCGTATAGAATTTCGGCCATACGGAAATCATCATCCGTCCGTGCATGGCATGGATAGAATCTACCATCGCTTTCGGATTGGGGAAACGTGCCTTGTCGAACTCGTGGCTTCCCCAAGCGTTTTCGGGCCAGTGGTTCCAGTCAAGCACGATGTTATCAATAGGAATACGGCGGTCGCGGAACCCTTTCAAAGCACCCAGCATCTCGGCTTGCGTATTGTATTTCTCACGGCTTTGCCAATAACCCATCGCCCATTTCGGCATAATCGGCGACTTGCCCGTCAGCGTACGGTAGCCGCTGATGACCTCGTCCATATCGTCACCCGCGATAAAATAATAATCCAGTTGCCGCGTCATTTCGCTCCACCACGATTGCTTGCCCTGTTCTTTCGGGTCTACCGGACTATATACACGAAGTCCGGAATAAGACACGCCGCCATCGGGAATCCATTCCACTTTGAGCGGCACACGCTTTCCGGCTTCCAGATTGACCGAGAACTTATAGCTGTTCGGGTTCCACGCCGTACGCCAACGTTCAGGCACTACCAATTCATTATTGATATACACCTTTGTATAACCGGCATAGTACAAGATGAACTTGAATTCTCCGCTTTCCGACGGTTCGATAGAACCTTCATACGTCACCTTCGAACCATAAAAAGGAAAATCTTTAGGCAAGTTCACCACATGTCCCAAATCGCCTCTTACCAGATGCTCGAAATAGAGCGAATCCTCACGGCGCACCAAGGTCTCCGCACCTGAACCTTCTGCAGGCACGTATGTACCGGTAATGGCACCTTCTTTTCCATCCTTGTCATAAAGTTTGAACACTTCCCCCAATTGTGAATAATCATTGGGATTACCGAAACGGCAGAGCGAATAACTGTCAAGCAGCACACCGTAACTCTTGTTCGATACGATAAAAGGCACAGACACCTTCGTATTGTATTGGAACAACTCCTCATTCTTACCTTTGTAGTTGAACTCGTCCGCCTGATGTTGCCCCAGGCCATAGAACGCCTCGTCATCGGGCGACTCGAATACCTGACGGATAGTATATCCCTTCGTGCCTTCTACTTCGATCGGAGCAAATGTTTTCCCTCCCCCTTTGTTTTCCTGCAGAATCATGTTACCGTCTTCATCGGTAAACCATATTTCACCCGTAGACGCCAGCACCGAAGCACGCACCTCATCGGTAGATACCGTAATGGTATCGCCTTGTTGCGCCACCGTAAAGGGAGTCTGCTCCGTTTGAGGAACAACAACCAGACTTTGCCGGTCGGCAAATTTCTTTTCAGGAGTCGCCGACACGTGGATAAGTTTTTCACCCATCACCTGAAAACGAACCAGACGCACATCTGTGTCGCCCTTTTGCTGTACTTTTACGATTACACCATTGCCCGTCTCTTCATAAACGTTTCCGGAACATGCACCAAGCAATAATCCGGCGAGCAGGCAACAAGAAATGTTTTTCATTTTCACCATATACCCATGTTTAAAGTTAAACAATAAAATTCTTTGATTACAAAGATAATCATTGTTCTCTCAACAAATGATTTCAAATGTTTTATACAAGGAACGTATATCATCCATTCGGGCTTCATTTGTTTCCGTATGGGGTATCATTTGTTATTTACCCTCTTTTTCCTGATAGGCAGAGGGCAAAACGCCAAATTCCTCCTTAAAGTAACGGCTGAAATATTTAGGGTTGTTAAAACCTACTTCATAGGCAATCTCCGATACATGCAGCTGGCTTTCACGCAACAACTGGGCTGCTCTTTTCAACCGGATAACCCGGATAAACTCAATGGGAGTCTTACCGGTAATCTGCAACAACTTCTTATAAAGGTGCACACGGCTCATCCCCAGTTCACGGCTCAATTCCTCTACCGACAAATCGCTTCTCGAAATGTTTTCTTCCACATATTTCACTGCTTTCTCTATCAGCTTTTCATCCAAGGACGTAATGAGTATTTCGCTCGGAGCCGGGTCTATGGTCGATGTTTGTGCAGACCGATGATAACGGCTCAATTCTATCAGTTTCCGGATGCGCAACACCAATACAGTCATGTTGAAAGGTTTGGTCACATAGTCGTCCGCTCCCGTCTCCAGTCCTTTTACTTTCGATTCCACCGCCTGACGCGCCGTCAGCAGGATAACCGGGATGTGTGCCGTACGCTTGTCTCCTTTTATCAGCCTGCACAGTTCGTTTCCATCCATACCGGGCATCATCACATCGCTGATGACCAAATCAGGCTGTAACTCCTGTATCTTAGACAAAGCCTCTTGCCCGTTCGAGGCAACCTCTACCCGGTATTGCAATTCCAGACTATGCCGCATAAACAAACGGAAATCCTCGTTGTCATCCACGACAAGCAAAAGCGGGAAATCCTTCCGGTCGGTTGACGCCATTACCGTCTCCTGCCCTTCATCCATAGGCACACATACCGGTTTAGGCAATTCTGCCTTTACGTCGACATGCCTTACCGGCAAGCATACCACAAATACTGCTCCCGTACCGATGTTATCAAAGACTTCCACCGTACCGTCATGCAGCCTGACAAAATCCCGCACCAGACTCAAGCCGATGCCGCTTCCCGTCATTTCATCCTGCCCCTTATGCTCTGTCTGGTAAAAACGCTCGAAGATATGTTCCTTTTCACCGTCGGGGATGCCGATTCCTGTATCTGAAACCTTTATCTCGAATACGTTCGAATCGCCTTCCACATACTCCAGCATCACGGTGACACGTCCGCCCTCAGGAGTAAACTTAAAGGCATTGGAAAGCAGGTTCATCACCACCTTCCCTATCTTGTCGGCATCGAAAGCCATCGAAAACGCATCCACCCCCGAAAAGAAAGAAAACCGGATATGCTTCTTGTCTGCCATTGACAAAAACGAATTGCAGACCTCATGGATATACCCCACAATATCCCCTTCCGACAACGACAAGTGATGCCCGCTCATCTCTCCTTTCCGGAAGTCCAGCAACTGGTTGACCAACATCAGCAGACGCTGCGCATTGCGATACATCAGCTGCAACACATTACGCTGCGATTCATCCTCTGCCGTTTTCTTCAACAACTCTTCCAGCGGGGCAATAATCAAAGTCAATGGCGTACGCAATTCGTGGCTGATGTTGGTAAAGAAACGGAACTTCATCTGATTGATTTCCTCCTTCCGGGCTGCTTCTTGCTCTATCTGCTGCATGCGGAACTTTTCACGTTCACGCTTCAAAGTCAAACGCCGGGCAAACAACAAGGCACTTACACCTATAATTATATAAAGCAGGTAAGCCCACCACGACAACCAAAAGGGAGGACGCACAATCAATTTCAGTTGTGCCATCTCCTTGCTTTCATAGCCATCGCTATTGACCGCCTTCACCTTTAGTGTATAAACGCCATGATTCAGATTGGTGAATACAAGCCTGTGGATACCTGGTGGAAGCGATAACCAGTCATTACCGATTCCTTCCAGCTTATACCGGAAAAAGGTCTTTTCCGGCAAGATGAAATTATCCGTAGCCAGTTCAATGGAAAAAATATTCTGCCTGTAATCCAATTCCACCTTACGGACCTTGTTCAAGTCTTCGGGCAATATCAGATTGCCGTCATACGTTTTGCCTACCTCCACCTCCTTGTCAAACAAGGACAGGCCGGAGAACAAGACATTGGGCAACTGCTTATTGTAACTGATTTCACTTGGATTAAAAATATTCAAGCCATACAGTCCTCCCGCCACAATCGTTCCGTTTTTCAGAGTCTTGATGGAACGCAAGTTGAAATCGCAATTCTGAAGCCCGTCTGCATTACCATACACATGCGGTTCAAACGAATAGCCTTCCTCGCCCTGCTGCAACACGTTGATATGAACCATCCTCCGGGTTGACGAAATCCACAGATTATGTCTGTGGTCTTCAGCAATCCCCGAAATCATCTCCCCTTCTTCCCTTGTAATATCGGAAAACTCTTTCAATACCTGCGATTTCGGGTCATACATCTTCAATCCTTCGAGAGTAGCAATCCATACCAGTCCCCTGCTGTCTCCAAATACCTGATTGACCCCAAAATCGTTTCTGTCTCCAGCTGCCGATGGCATCTTGCGAATTTTCCGGTCCTGCAAGTTCATAAATGCGACTCCTACCGTACCAATCACCAAGGTATTATCGGGTAAAAGGCAAAGCGAATTAATCAGGTTATCGGGCAAATCCGAATTGGCAGTTGTATAAGTCTCCATTTCTCCTGTCTGCGGATGAAAACATTGCAATCCTGCATCCAAGTAACCAATCCACAGATTACCTTCCCGGTCTTCCACCAAATCCCAAACATTGTTACTCGACAAGCCATCTACCATCGTGTACCGGATAATATTTCCTTTATCCAGACAATACAACCCACCGTTGAAAGTGCCAGCCCATAATTTCCCGTCACGGGTCTTCAGCAATGTAACTATCGGATTCGAACCCATCCGACGGGAACCATATTCCTCAAACTTCCTTGTCTGGATATTCCACAAAAGCAACCCGTCATCGTTAGTACCCAGCCACAGCCGTTGCGCATCTTCCTGCTCGATACACGTAATATCCCCCAAAGACTGGAAGTTAAACTTGAAGATACTTTCCCCGTAATACGAAATGCCTTTCTTGTAAGTACCTGCCCATACCAAACCGTTACGGTCGACATAAAGCTGATACACCGTATTGTGGCACAAGCTACGTTCGTCGTCTTCATGATTTGTCAGATTTACGACCTCACCTGTCTTTTTGTCGAACACGTCAATGCCTTTATATTCCTTTGCCAGCCAAATGCGTCCGGTCTTATCCTGCGCCATCGCATGTACAAAGTCTGTCTGATGTTTCCAGGGAGCGGCCAAATCATCACGCCAGCGTCCGGTTGGCACATCATATACCCACAGCCCCAACACGCTGTATATCCACACACAGTCATCAGCATCCGTAAAAAGCGAAAACTGAACGTATTTCCCCTTCGGAAGTTGAGCCGGTATATCATCTCTTTTCCATTTCAGGTCCAGTTCGTCACGCCCGATGCAGACCAGCAGCCCTGTATCATACAACAACAAAATGCCGTCACGGCACTCTCCCACCGCAGTGATTCCCGATACAGGCAAGCCGTTTTCCCGCAATACAAAGACTTTCGGCTTTTCTCCCTGCTTATACCGGTAACACCCCTCTCCGGCAACATACAACCACGTATATCCTTTCTTGTCCACATAGACAGACATTGGATTTTTAGCGTTGCTGCCCAATTGTTTCATGAAACCACTCAAATCATTGACAAAAACCCCCTTATCTTTCTCAAACAAAGCATATCCACGCTCAGTCTTTACCCAAAACATGCCTTCGGGACTCTCACAAATATTCGCTACCACATTATCGGGCAACGAATACGGGTCATTATTCAAATGCCGGAACACGCGGAAAGTATACCCATCATAACGGTTCAACCCGTTCCGCGTACCGAACCACATAAATCCGTCCCGATCCTGATAAATAGAATAAACCGTATTGCTGGAAAGCCCGTCGGCTACTTCCAAATGCTTGAACATATAGCGGTGTGCACGACCTCCGGCACATGCCAGTATAATAAACAATGCAATAAGAATCTGTTTTTTCAGCATAATAAGATGAAAGGCTTTGTTTGTTTTCGATTACAAAAGAAACAAAAAAACGAGAAAAAAGCAAGCGCACCCGTTTTTTTCTAAATAAGAAGCCACGGCTCTTTCATTTAAAACATATACAGCTGACATGCACTTACAACCAGCCAATTTACGGATTATTATTGGGCTACACGCACATCTGCTATTTACCAATTATGGAGCACAGACCTCGCAGAAAAATTCTCCTGTTGAAGAAGTAGAAGATACATATGCTGATGGTAGTAGTGCTTATTTCCATAGAAGGAGCAACAGAAGGTGGAAATTTTGAAGGTTTTAAAATCTTGACTTCAACAGTAGAAGTAGAAAATCTAAATAATATTTTAGTGTTACAATAATCAGTACCAACCGTTGTATAGAGTAAGAGTGTTCATCAGATGTTATGATCAATTTTTGGTTATAGATGGACGGCGTATTGATTTTTCAGAATATTGGCCAGAACATAAGTTTAATATGGAAATAGAAGATTTACCTGCTACCGGAAATTTTGGTGTCGGTAAACAATATACTAGAGAAGTTAGCATATCATTTCTGGGGCGAGAATTTTATGCGGCATGTGTGATGAATATCTATCAAAAGAAATAGTCTTCTTACATCAAAATAAAGCAGCCAGCCCTTGCGGATTAGCTGCTTTATTTATGTGCGGCAGGTATTGCCGCGTAAGTTTAGATTGATTACAGTTTCTCAATTTCATCCGGCGTAAGTCCGGTTATTTTCGCGATGATTCCCGCCGGAATGCCTTCCGCTTTCATGCCACGGGCATTTTGGATGCTGTTTTGTCGGATACCTTCCTGTATACCTTCCTGTCTGCCTTCCTGTCTGCCTTCCTGTCTGCCTTCGCGCAAAGCATCGCTAATCAGAGTGTTTTCCACCCGCACGGCATCCCAAAAGTCATCATACCACCACAGTTGGGCATCGCTGAAGGCGGATTCTTCGATTTGCGTCACCGCCTTACTGATTTCCGGATTCTCTAATAACTCTTTGGGGGCTTGCCGCGTATGCTCGTCTATTTCCGTCAGATACCGCAACCAAAGTACCGCCATTTTCTTGCCTTTGAAATCTTGTGGTTTGAATTTGGGAAGCTCTACGAAGATGAAGCGCAGTCCTTCAATCACCTTGTCAGTATGTTCCACCTGCACGATTTTATAGTCGTGGTAAGCCTCCGGCACATCCGGCAGGAAGATGTCATTCACCAAGTTAAGCGAATACACGGGCTGGAGCAGTTCGTATTTGCTCTCTCTGCCTCCAAGCTGGCGCACGTATGCCTTCGAAGCGTTGAACAACACGCGCTGCATGAATGCAGGAGACCAGAGCATCTGCATCTCTACCAGAAACTGCCTGCCCATTTTGTCTTTGCAGCGCACGTCTACGATGCTGTTCTTTTTCAGCGGCGTTTCCGGCACCAGTTCCGGTGTCAGGTATTCGATTTCCGCAATCTCTTCTTCGGGCTTTTCGAAAGGCAGCAAGGCATTGAGCAGGCTGATAACCAAGTCGGGGTGTTCGCCGAAAACTTTCTTGAAAGTCAGGTCGGCTTTAGGGTCCAAATATCTCATGTACGTAGTTAATTAGGGGTTTGCCACAAAGGTAATGATATATTTTATAAAATGCAATAGATTATAGCCAACCAGAAATGGACTGTGAATATCGTCAAAGCGTTTTTTGCAGGAGCGTATCATAGTCCACAGACATGAAGGCAACAGCAAAAGACACAGGCTTTCGGACATTTTCTTCCTGCTGTAAGAACAAAAGGGACAACCGGCGTGTTCTATCTATAGAACCAATTAAAAACCAATAAGTAATGAAAAAATTAGCATTCTTGACAGTACTTGCCCTATTCGTGACAAGCTGCCACAACGATGACACTCCGGTAGCTCCCGAAAACCCGGCATCCGACCTGATCAGTCCTGCCATGTACATGGGCATATTCACCCGTGACGGGAACAAACCTTTTACAGGAGTACTGAGCGTAGCCCCCTGCAACGAAAGCACATCCATTTATTATGGAAATTATGTAAACCAGAAACTGACACCCTTCCATGGATATTATTTCATCAAAGACGGTTCCGTTTATCCCAATGCAAACAACCAGGAAGTAAGCCTGCCTGCCGGTACATACGACATGGTTTATTGGGGCACACCCCAGTATACCGAACCCATTTACGCTTATCCGAATGTACGGGAACCCAACTACAGCATCGGTGAAGACTTTGCCCAACAAGACTTCAGCTTGCTTACCATTTCCAATGACACGACCTATTATCCCACTTTCGACCTCGTACATGCCCGCCGCCCGGTAAATGTCGGGACAGAAGACCTGGACGCAGACCTGCACCGGGTAGTGAGCGGATTGAAAGTAACCTTAAAAGGGAACAACGGAAATGCACTAAGCAATAGTATCACAAACGTAGAAGTACGCGTAACACGTATTGCTGAAAAGTTAAACTTCTATTCAGCCCAACCCGAAGGCAAATCCTGCACAGTAGCTTTCCCGCTGGTCCGCTCCGATGACAATACAGAAATGAGCAACGGCACCGTGATGCTATTCCCTTCTTTCGGCACACCCGAACTCCAAGTCTTCATCACACTTGCCAACGGAAAGACCAAGACGTTCAAACAAACACTGAATACCCCACTGGAAGCCAACAATAAGTTGACACTTGATATCAGCATCGGCAATATCCTGGAAGAAGAAGATTCGGGCAGTTTCACCGTTGACGAATGGAACGAGTCAAACGAAGAAATCAATGTCCCTATTCTGGAATAATACGGTATTAAGAAACATTTGGTTTTGCATGTAAGTCATATCGTTTTCCCAGAAAGCATACTTTTACGTTCTCGATATCAAAACCGTATGGTTTTGAATTGGAAACCGTACGTTCTCGATATGGAAACCGTACGGTTTTCATATGAAAACCATAAATAGAAGCTGGATGAAACGATAATGTAATCCAAATACGGAAACGACTGTTCCGGGGAGAAATAAAAAACGGATGAGGAATACACTCCCGACAAAGCAATATATTCATGTTGAATATCCGCAAACATCCCATGTAGGGGCGTATCGCATACGCCCGAATACGCCAACTAATCCACGTGGATGTTTTCGGGGCGTATGCAATACGCCCCTACAAGGCAATTGGGTGAAATGCGGATATTCAAATTTTTTATTCTATGCATGCCCATTGAATACGGACATAAAAAACAGAGGCAGACTTCACAATCTGCCTCTGCCTATAAATCTCAGCATATCTATGCTGAAACACGCAGGTATAAAATCAGCAAACTTCTCATTGCGGCGCACTGTCGTATACCGACTGCAAGGTGTATGATGCATCCTCGGTAAAGATGCCCCGTTTCATCACGTCAATCACTTCCTGAGCATTATTCAGCATCTCGCCTGTAGCATGATTGAAAAGTGCCCATGATTGTGTTCCGGTTCCGTCTCCTCCTGCATCCCAATAAAATGGAGGCATCCCATAATCTTTCGCTGCCTTACATACATATTCCAAGTAATACAAACGGAACGATTCCGACAAGTCATCCGCACGGTGTACGCATCCCATCTCGCCGATATAGGCAGGAATACCTTGGTCGATGAACGTTTCTTTCATCTTGGCAAACTGTCCGGTCACATTGTCTTCATCACCCCAATCCGCTTTCAGCGACGGGTCTGCGGTATGCCCCCATTGCGAATAAATATTGTCGGCATTCTCGGTATAGTCTATCGGATCGTAGAAGTGAACGGCTACCATCAGCCGGTTATCCACCACATCCTGCGGCAAGACAAAGTTTTCTACCGTCAGGTCGATGTTTGTCACATACCCCGGCACGCCCAGGTAACGGGTCTGGTTGTTTCCACCCGTAGCACGCACGGCATCTACAAACACCTGATTCCATTCATTCAGTACGGCATATTGTCTGCCGCCATCCGTACGGTTGTCTCCCCAGCCCCAACTTCCGTCATGGATTTCGTTCATGGCTTCGAACACCAGGAAGTTTCCTTTGTCTGCAAATCGGTTGGCTATTTGGGTCCACATGGCAGCCAGCTGTGCCTTTACCGCACTATTGACCGTCTCATCCGTTGCCGCATCCTTGATATCCAGCCAATACTGGCTGTTCGCACCATCGTGGTGAATGTTGATAATGGCATTCAGTCCGGCACTCTCGGCATAGCCTACCACTTCTGCCACCCGGTTCAAGTAAGTCTCGTCGATGGTATAATCGGGAGCTTCGCCCACATGTCCCAGCCATGTAACCGGAATACGGACAGAAGTGAAACCGGCATTTGCCAAAGCATCAAACAAGGCCTGTGTAGCAGGTTGGTTTTCCCAAGCTGTTTCATCTGCCACTCCATTATTATGTGCATCCAACTGATTGCCTAAGTTCCATCCCAGTCCCAGACTGGCGGCTATTTCCAACGGCGTTTCTCCCGACACGGCTGCAGCCTGTCCGGCAGCCTGCGTCACAGTAACGGTTTCCGTCAAGTCGCCTAACGTAAACGTAATGGTTCCGGTGCGTTCCGCGCCGTGATTGGCAGATACGGTAAAATGCAAGGTATATTCCGTCATTGCCCGCGCATCGGTCACTTCTGCCTCAGCTATCCACGAGTCATTGATTGTATAGGCATAATCGCCATTGGTGGTCAGCGTAATGCTCAGCGCACCTCCTGCCGCCGGCATATCGTATGCAGTCTGTGCCACAATCAAACCGTCTCCGCCAGTCTGTGTCACCTGCACCGAAGCTGTAAAGCTTCCAGCCACCACCGAAAGCGTAGCCACGCGGTCATCGGTTTCCGAATTAGCATCTACCGTTACATTGTAGGTATAAGTCCCTCTTTCGGTTACACTCACGAATGACACGTTGCACCAAGTCTGATTACTGGTCACTTGTGGTTCAACCGAAGACAAGACAGAAAGCGTGAGTGTGTCACCGGATTTAGGGAAAGTCATTTCCGTAGCAGAAATTTGCGTTTCTCCCGTATAGCCTCCGCCTTCGTCATCCGAACAAGAAGCAAACAAGGCTATCCCCGTCAGCAACAGAAAGAATAATGTCAGATAATTTCGCATAGTTTTCATAGGTTAATCATTGATTAGTAGAAAGGCGCAGGCCCATGCAGTTCTATCCGCATACACCTGCGCCCACAAATATTACAGAATAGAAAGATTATCAATCGTAACCGTTACGGCATCCGGATTTTCGATATCACTGAACATCTCCTGAATATCGATGCAGAAAACAATCACACCGTTGTAGGCTGCCGAAGGGCTGTAGCGAATCGTATAAGTACCGTCACCCTGTACGGTTGTCGTACCTTGACCTTCGCCTACCGACGGCCACCAGCCGTCAGCCGTACACATCAGTTGGGCGGTATAGGCATTGGTTGCAGCCGCACCGGTCAGTCCACTGATTGTAAACGTCAGCTCCATTGAATAATCGAACACAATGGAAGCTGGGTCAAACGGTTGGTTGGAAGCCGTGGAACCATACATGTTATACAATTCGATACGGAAATTATTCGTAGCTTCTTCCAGATGCCCACAAACAATTTTGCTATTGTCTACGGCAATCTCCGTAGCCGTCGGCGTACCGCTTCCGCTACCGGCATTCGGCAAGAAGTGGTAAGCCAAGTATTCGTCTTTCTCCGTACTGCGGTTGCCTAACCACATACCCATCACGCTGTTTCCTGCCGTCTCAATGCTCAAGATACGCAATTGGTTTTCTGCCGTAGCACTGAACATGATGTCACCGCCACCGATATGATAAGTCGGCACACCGGCACTGAACGTATAGATACCGTCTTCATTCAAGGTATAAGTACCGCTGGTAGTCGTTCCGTCCGGCATTTCGAACGTATAAGTCATATCCGCCGAGTTCAGTGTCATACTCAGGTTTTCCAATCCGTCTACTACCGTAGCCCAGTCGGGATAATTGCCTGCGGTAAAGTTGTTCATCAGACTTCCGTCCAGATTAGCCCAGTCAAACGGCACATCAGGCGACATGGTCCACTTGATTTCGCTTGTAACCACTTCTGAAACCATATCCTGCCAGCCGTCGGGCAAAGTAGGTTCGGGGTCGGACTGGTCTTCGGGCACATAATTGTCAGCATATTCTTTCGATACGAAATTCCATATCAGCCACCAGGGTCCTTCACTGTTGTCACGCATCACACCGATACGCAGGTGGTTTTCGTCCAGTTCCAATAGTTGCAGGTCTTTGCGCCAGTTGGTCGTACGGTCGCTCCAGCTTGGCGTGTGCAACAAGTCGCAATCGGTAAAGGTAATGGTATGCGAGTCGGTATTCAACATAAATGTACCGGTCTGAGTCTCATCCGATGAAGAATTATACACCGTCACATTTGCACCGCCTTGCAAGTTGAACGTCATGGTACTTTCCCAAATGGCATCATCGCCCGTATGTCCCACTCCCGGATCCCAATTGGCAGTCCAGTTGTTCCAAGTCACCGTACCCGAAGGATCGGCGTATGTCAGTTCACCGGCTGCAAATCCGTATTCTCCGTTATCGAAAATCCAGGTTTTCTCCTGATCTACCCCTCCAGTCAGATACGTCCACAGGTCATCATTCACAAAACCTGCATAGAAGCTGTCAATGGTAAAAGTCGCAGTAGGACCATAAACCACACCACCGCGGGTCTGTACGCCGAAACGCACTTCGTATTCTCCCTCGAAAGGCATCTGCAAAGTCACTTCGGCTCCTTGTGCACGCCCTTGCGGATGTTCCCAGCATACCTGATAACTGGAAGGCATCAGGCTTCTCAAATAAACGATATTCGGATTTTCCGAATCGTGAGTAATGGTATAGGCAATGCCTTCTACCAAATCTTCAGAAGCTACATCCGGAGCTTCCAAGTCGTATGAATCGGGCGTACAGGCAGCTGTCATACCCATCAGCATCGCCAGCAGCGCCATTTGCAATGTATGTATCAGTTTATTCATAATGTTTCGATTTAAAAAATGGTTTGTTAGTTCTTAAGTTTTTGAATTTATCAGTTTTGTAAGCCTCGTCAACTCAAAAACTTAAAAACTTAAGAACTCAAAAACTTATTATTCACCAACCTGCATTTTGTTTCAATACACCGTTCGACAAGGTAATCTGATTGTTCGGAATCTGCATCAAACCTTGTTTGCTAGTGATATTTGAAGCCGTAACGCTTACATTATCCGGATTGCCACCACTAACTACTGATGTATTTCCCGCAATTTGAGAAGCGGCATAGTCCACACCTTGACGGAGCAAATCCCAGTAACGCTGCCCTTCGAAAGCAAACTCCAGCATACGCTCGTTCATGATATTTTCCTGCGTAACGGATACCTGACGATAGTAAGTAGACAAAACCAAATCGCCGTTCTCGTCTTCTTCTGTAAAGGCACGCTTGCGTACTTGGTTCAAGTATTCCTGCGCATTGGAGCTTCCCAACTCAGCCGCCATGAGCAACACATCGGCATAACGCATTACCACAAAGTCCTGGTATTGGGAAACCATATAGTCGCCCCCGCTTCCCAATCCAGTGGTTTCATCGGTCAACGCCCATGCACCGGTCGATTCGTTCTGTTCCCATTTCGACATCGGAGTATATTTCTTAATGGTATAGCCTGTATATTCACGCTGGTCATTATAACCGTTTTCATAATTCGGGTCTTCGGCAATACCCTCGCTTAAAAGGTTCACCATAGACGCTTCACGACGTGTATCTCCGGTATTGTAAGCCGTCCACATTTTCGGATTGACCGTACAGATGCCCCAACCTCTTCCGTAAGGTGTCCAATACACATTGATACTACGGATGCCTACATTCACCAGCCAGCGGTTTCCATCATTGTTTCCGTTATAATCAGAAGTATAGTTAAACTTCTGTGCCAATACGGTTTCTTCATTGCCCCGACCGGCGTAAGTAGAATGTTGGGTATAACCGCTCGCGGCATCGCCTTCCCACCAAGTGGAAGCGGGCACCCACAAGTTCTTAAATTGCGGAACCAACGCATATTCGCCTGAAGAAATGACATCTTCCAAACCTTGCAACACAGAAGCACGGGTCACACCTTCTACACTGGGTTCCTTGCCATAATAACCGGTATAGAACAAATAGACACGGGCCAGCAGGGCTTTGGCGGCATACTGGGTGATATGCCCGTCGTTGTTCGCCGCATCGCTCTTCGGGTAAGCCGAAGCCGGAATGTTTTCAGCGGCATAAAGCAAATCGCTGAAAATAACATTATACACTTCATCCGGTTCAGCCTGCGGTCGGTTCTCGTTCACCGGTTCGGTAAACAAAGGAATATTCCCCCATAAACGCACCATATCGAAATAGCACAAAGCACGCAGAGCACGACATTCACCCATGTAAGTACCTCTTGTCTCCTCACTTGTCCAAGAAATCTGTTCTTCATGCGCAATCAGTTCATTGCAACGGTACACCGCCGCATAATATCCCGTCCAATCCCCTTCGAAAAGATTTAAATCAGAAGGAGATTGCGTCTGATCGAAACGGTCAATAATTTGATAATTACGTGCATCCGAAACGCCAGCCCCTCCAAAACACTCGTCAGCCATCAGCTCTGAAGCCATATAAAACGAAGTGCCGTTCGAAACCGTACTTTGCCACCCGTCATAGCATCCTATCAAAGCCCGGTATGCATCGCTTTCCGTCCGATAGAAATTGCCAGTAGTAGATTCTACTTTCGACTCCACATCCAAGAAATCAGCCGTACACGAAGTCAAGCCCATTCCAGCCAACCCCAATGCCATTATATAGATTTTATAGTTGTTCATATTCTTCAATTTTAAGATGATTCGTTAGAATTTCAAATTTACGCCCACCAAGAACGTACGCGGACGCGGATAATAGCCCAAGTCAATGCCCGATACCCAGTCAGAAGTACCGTAACCGATTTCCGGATCCATACCGTCATACTTGGTAAAGGTAAAGGCATTCTGTACTTGGAAGTACAAACGGGCCTGGCTAATAGCCTTCAGGTTGATGAGTTTCGCAAAGTCGTATCCGATGGTGATGTTGCTGATGCGCAGATAGTCGCCATCTTGGATATAGAGGTCTGAAAATTGCCAGTTGATATTGGTTTCCGTCACACGCGGAATGCGGTTGCTGGTACCTTCACCCGTCCAACGTCCCAAGATAGCCGAGGTATAGTTCGAATGGCTATTGGCATGATTACGGTAGCTTTGTACAATCTGGTTTCCGGCGGCTCCGTATGCGTTCAAGGCAAAATCGAAGTTTTTGTAACTGAACCCGAGGTTGAATCCATAAGTGAAGTCGGGCGTACCGTTACCCAAGTCCACCTTATCGTTATCATCAATCACCCCGTTATGGTCTTGGTCTACGTAGATGACATCACCCGGCTGGACATCAGCTTGCAAGATGCCGTTCCCTGCTGCACGCCAATCTTCAATTTGTTGTTTGTTCTGGAAGATTCCTGCCGTCTGATATCCCCAGAAGTAACCTATCGGATGACCGTTCGACGCACGGTAGAATTCCGGCGTATTGTCATACAACATATTGATATCACCGTGGATAATGCCGTCTTCGGTCGGAATATCACCCACCTTATTCTTATTATACGCACCATTGACGCCTACGTTATAACTGAAGTCTTTCCCAATCTGGTCGTTCCAAGTCAAAGCTAACTCGATACCGGTATTCTTTACATCACCGCCATTGATATACGGAGCGCCCGTACCTGCCGTAGCAAGAATCGGAGCTTCTACCAGCCAGTCTTTCGTGGTCTTGATATAGAAATCAGCGGTCAGGCTCAACCGGCTCCGCAAGAAACGTGCATCGATACCGATGTTGGTCTGCTCTGATGTTTCCCACGTAACGTCTTCATTGGCAAGACGGCTGGGATAAGCTCCCCAGAAACCGGATTGCGCATCTGCACCTACCTGATTACCGAAAATGTAATGCGTGTTGCTGGAAGTAATCGGAGCCGTGTACTGATAGTTATCAATATTCTGGTTACCTACCTGACCCCAGCTGACACGGAGTTTCAAGAAGTCCAGCCAATCGTGTGTGTCTTCCATGAAAGCTTCGTTCGAGATAGTCCAACCGGCAGATACAGAAGGGAACACGCCATAACGGTTTCCACGAGCGAAACGGGAAGAACCGTCGGTACGTACCGTAGCGTTAATCATATAAGTTTCTTTCCAGTTCCATCCGAAACGGGCGAAATAAGAAACCGTACGTGTCTCATCATTCGGATGACCGGCCACTCCCAAGCCGTTATCGGCACTGGTAGCTGTACCGTTGTCGAGGTACGCATGATCCCAATCATCAAACCCATCTCGCAACATACCGGTAGTTCCTCTCAGGTAAGTACCTGAATAACGGCTCATTTCCATACCCAACAAAGCGTTGAACGCATGTTCGCCCACCGTCCAGTCGTAGGTTGCCGTATTGGTCCATGTCATCGTCAAGCCGTGCGACATGTTTTGGGCAGCACTGGTACGTGTATTGTTGAAACTATAAATAGAGAACTGGTACAACGGAGAGAAACTGCGGTATTCGTTCGTTGTATATACAGCACCGAATACGGTACGGAACTTCAAGTTCTTAATGGGTTGCAATTCGGCATACACATTACCCGAGAAAGTCACGTCCTTATTCTCGTTATTGCTGTTGGTCATCATGCTTCCGTAAGGGTTGCCATCTGCATTATACCAATCCGAGTTGGTCGTATCGTTATAAGGTGAATCATAAATGTTGTTGTCGCTATAAATAGGCGCCAACGGGGAAGTACCGAACGCACCACGCAATGTATTATTATATTGATTACCTACTGAAATACCGTTGTTCATCTTATAAACGAAGCTGACCTGCTCTCCTACCTTCAACAAGTCGGAATCCTTGAAAAGCTTGTGTTCCGAATTGATACGGAAGTTGTAACGTTCGTAATTCGATACGTCCTTTCCACCTACGATACCTTCCTGACTCATATACCCTAACGACATCGCGTAAGTAGAAGTTTCCGAACCTCCGGTAATGCCCAGCGTATAGCTTTGCGTCTGGGCATTGTTCTGGAACATCGAGTTTACCCAGTCGGTGTCATACACATTGCCGTTGGCATCGTAAATGCTCTCGTACGAGCTCCAGTCGTAGGGCGCATTACCCGAATTGACCGCCTGTTCGTCCATAATCATCATATATTCCTGTGCGTTCAGCATGTCCGCCTTACGTGCCTGGGTCTGCCAGCCATAGTAAGCATCAAACGAAATCTGCGCCTTGCCTGCCTTACCGCTCTTGGTGGTAATCAATACCACACCGTTAGCAGCCTGCGCACCATAGATAGCGGCAGAAGAGGCATCCTTCAATACCTGCATACTCTCAATATCGTTCGGATTCAAAGTACTTAGATCCTGATTACGTGTTGACACGCCGTCAATTACGTATAATGGGCCGTTATCATTAACCGTATTGATACCACGAATACGAACCATTGAAGGAGAACCCGGAGAACCGGTCTGACCGATATATACACCGGCCGCCTTACCTTGCAACTGCTGGGTAGCGGAAGATCCGGAAGATGCCAAAAGGTCCTTCGTATCGACTACTGCCACGGAGCCTGTGATATCTTTCTTCTGCTGCGTACCGTAACCTACTACTACGACCTCATCAAGGTTTTGCGTATCTTCTTTCAATGTCACATTTACCACTTCTCCCGAAGCAGGAATTTGCTGAGATACATAACCAATGTAGGAAACGACTAAAATGGAGTTGGGCTCAACTTCCAAGGAATACTTACCGTCAAGGTCGGTAATCGTACCGTTTGTAGTACCTTTTACTACAACATTTACACCCAAAAGGGGTTCACCCTTTGCGTCAGTTACCGTACCGGTAACTTTCTTAGCTTGTTGGGAGATGGACACATTCGCGTTAGACGCATGGATTGGAGGGGTTACACCCGCACCGACCATAAGGAAACAAAGTGCCAAACCCAGCCCGCTTTTAACAAAAGCCAACTGTTTGTTCATCATAACACAAAAATAGGTTAACATTAATAATTATATCCACTCTTCGGATACGGGTACAAATATAAATTATTATTCTTAATAAACAACAATAGTATGCATATTTTTTTCACATTCCCTTGAACTTGCGGATATGTGTTCGTACAAATAGCTATTATAGACCCAATAAGGCTTATTCTTGTTAACAAAAAGACACCTTCACAAGAATCAACAATATGTTAAAAACCGCATAAAAAAAATACAATCTATTCCTAATTTTTCCGAAGACTTTTAAACCTTATTATCAATCTACAGCACGGTAAACGAGTCTCTTGGGCCATATAAAACAAAAGAGGACGCCGTTTTACCGACATCCTCCTAAGCTCTTATCGCATTAGATCCATGAGCCTTACCGGCTGCCGGCTATCGATTTACTCACGATATTCGTTACGGCCTCTTGCATCTTCTCGATGACGCCGCTGTTTTCCATCCCGTATTCGGAGGCGATCGTCTCCAGATTCGGGGAACCGATCCAAACCTTGCCGTCCGCATCTTCCCAAACGGAGATACGTAGCGGCAGCTCCAAAGAGATAGACGGATCTTGCTGCATCAATAAAGTCCCGACTTTCGGCGAGCCGAAGACGATCACCTTATTCGGAGGCAGCTTCATCCCTACCTCGCTAGCGTTTCGCCCATGATCGAACACGGCGAACACGGAACCTCCTTGAGACTTGATAATCTCCTCGATCCGCCGCATCGTCTCATCCACGCTAAACGGGCTTACCGCTTTATCCATCAAACGATTCTTTTTCTCCATGGCTGTAATTTTCTTTAGTTTTGTCAAGACAGGAGTCTTGACCGTCCGTACGCTCGACTTCCGGTCATTATTCAGCTGCTCATAAATAACGATTTTATTCTCTCCTTTGTTCAGCCATACGCCCGGTATGTAAAGCGTTTGCTGAGGGCCGGCGTACCAATAGCGACCGATATTGATGCCATTGATGAAAATAATGCCCTTTCCCCAATCCTCCATATCGATAAACGTATCGCCGGTATCGGACAGATGGAAGGTTCCCTCGTAGAGAACCGGCTTATTCCCCAACGCCGCTACCTCGGGCGAGCCATTCTTATAGACATAAGGTTCGCCGGAGACCAAAGCCGGCATCCGGTCCATCGGGAGCTTGTACATCTTCCAGTCCGATATCTCGCTGCCGTTAATCTTGACCGAGCTGATGATCCC
>ERZ827181.1186-NODE-1186-length-29920-cov-3.989754_pt1 | contig 29920 bp, 20 predicted proteins | sample MGYA00519778_ERZ827181 | MGnify/ENA primary metagenome ERZ827181 (study PRJEB31778, sample SAMEA3449273) | human gut metagenome | biome: human gut; feature: human-associated habitat; material: faeces | place: United Kingdom | collected 2010/2012 ...
CGTACATGGTATGAGGAAATTCGTATAAAGAACAGCCGGGCAGGATAAACCCTGCCCGGCTGAAAGAAAGTTATATAGATGTTTTCAGCAGTAGCCGAGGGGCGAAGCCCCGAACGCCACGGAGCAAAGCGGAGTACGATTTTGCGGCCGTTTACTTCCGCGAGAAACTATGCTACGATGTACTGACGGAATACGGCACAATTTCGGGGGAAAATTGGAAAACATTCATCGGCTGATACATTGTCGCCTTTGCGCACGGCTTGGTCACGTACGCGTTTGTACGCTCCCTGCGCCGTTTGCGCAGGCTTCGCGTCTCAGCCGCGACTGTTTCCCAAAAATAACTTGCGGAGAATAAAAAATTAAACGCGTACATGCCCCGCAGATATTTTCGATAATCAAAGCCATGGATACCCGAAACGAAAAAGGGAAAAGCGGGCGGAAGCGCGGGGAGACGCAAAGCGGTTCAGCGGCGGCTCCCGCGCGCCCGCGCCGCGTTTTGTTAGAGAAAGGCAGTTTGTGGAGTGAGGCGCTGGAAGGGCGTGTGCTTGTCTCGGCGCCCGCGAGCGCAGCGAGCGGGTGACGGGGCGGCGTCAGCCGCCCTGTCAGCGAAGCCGCCGACTTGTATCAAAGACAAGCACACGCCAAACTTAAAAAACCCCAACTTTTTAGAGATTTTTTTATGCTTTAACGGAAGAATTTGAGCTATGAGATAAAGCTTTTGGAGAAATGAAAAATAGCGAATGAGAAATTTTCGATTTAAGGCGCATAAAAGAGTTAAGATGAGGAATGTACCAAGAAAGAATAAAATTCTTTTCTAAAGGGCAAAAGAAAGGCTCTAAGAATGTTCTGCAAACAAATGTTTGGTTTGATTTTCGGAAAATAAAGAGTCTCTCGAGATAAGCCAGTCATTCCACTCAAAATATCGAGAAAAAGAGAAATTACATTTTTGGGTTATGTTGCTTGAATGTTTGTCGAAAGATTTAGACGATGAAAACCAAATGATAAATTCCCGTTTTGTGAGTATATACCGAAGAAATAAAAATTGAAAAATAGAGGGACCATGTGTTTAATGAACGTATTTTTTATGTTTTCTCGGTCTAAGTAATTGCATACATGGGGCGTTTCTATGATAAAGCAAATTAGGCATAGAGACAAAATTAAACATTTCCGACGTTTGAGCCCATTATTTCTTCGTGTTTGCATGCCTTTTTTCCATGAAATTAAAAATTCGTAAAAATTTTTGAACTGGTGGATTTCAGGAAAAGATATGATTAAATCGGAGTTTATATGTTTCAAAAGTCAAAGTTGTATTCAGACATAATAGTTGAATTTTCCATTTTTTTTAATTGATTTGTCAATGGACTTTGACTGTTGGCGATGCTATAATATATACAACAAATTACTATAACAAATTAGCGAAAATGAGTCGATTTATTTTCAGGATAAGATAATATCTATAAGTTGTTGGCGTTTGAATTTCCTGAAAAACAAAGCAAGAAAAATTCAATAGGGAGTATTTCGGAGAGTATTTAGATGAAAATAAAGCTGTTAAAGATTTTTTCCGTGCTGTTTTTTGTCATCGTATCTTCTCTTTGTTTGGGCGGATCTACTGTAACGGGCGGGATAAATTTCAGCTACGACATGAAAAGTGATGTAGCGGTAAATATAAAAAGTGATCTTTCTTATGAAGAGGTGAAAACCTCCGTTGAAAATTACATCGTCGGATATAATCTGATTTCGGGAGACGACGATGTGATTGTTTTGAAAAATATCGAAAAAAAAGCAGAAGAATATGTCGTTTCGGTAAAGCTTCGGCGTATCGATAAGGTAAAAGGTCCGGGCGATTTCGATTTTGCCGCGCTTTCAGATTTTTTTTCGGAGGGCAGCGAGAGGAGACGGCTTATAGAAAGCTGGGCAAACGGTAGTTGGCGTTATTCCTCTTCGGTATGGTTCGGAAATGACCGCGGAAGCGTCGATATAAGCAGAGAACACGAAGGAAAAGACGAAGTTTTGCCGAGAAACGAAAAGGGGGAAACGATTGCGTTTGAAAAGTTCGCGCAAGAGGGGGAAAAGTCGGGCGGCGATACAGATTTGTTCCTTTTCAGGCTGGTGGCTACCGATCTTACAATGGGAGATATATCGTCGATTACGATGAGCGTTCCGGGAAAAATTCGTTATTATGCGGGGAACGGAATTTCCGTTGAAAACGGAAAAATCGTCGTAAAGCCGACTGTAATAAAAGGCGATATTCTGAAAAAGGACGAAAGCGGTGAAATAACGGCCATAAAAGACGCCGACATTAAAATAATGTACGGGTATGTCGCGTTTGATCGCGGAACGTCGCCCGTTGCGATGGCGGCGATGATTGTCGCGGGCGTTGCGCTGACAGGTGCATTGATCTCTTTGTTCGTTTGTTTTTCCAAAAAGGGAAAACGATGCAAGCAGTCGGAAAAAGAAAAAAAGCTTTCGGCCGAAACGGAGACCGTTTGCGCTTGCGCGCTGCCGACCTCCGAAAAATGCAACGCCGCCCCGAAAAAAACGAGGATCGACTTTGTTGTCGGAGTCCGTTCGTTCTTTCGCGGAAGGACTTGGGCGAGCGTGAAAAAGAACAAACTTATGTATCTTATCGTTCTGCCTGCTGTGATTTTCGTTTTGGTGTTCAACTACGCGCCTATGTTTGGAATTGTAATCGCGTTTCAGGATTATAAAATTCTTGAGGGCGTAAGCGGGAGCGAATGGGTAGGATTCAAGGCTTTCCGCGATATGTTTTTCCTTGCGAACACTTCAACTTACCGTCTTTTGAGAAATACGCTCTATATTTCGATTATCAGAATACTTACTAATTTTCCGCTGATTTTGCTGTTTGCGTTGCTTATACGCGAAATTAAAAATCGTGCGGGCAGAAGCGCCATACAGACGGTGGCTTATATCCCGTATTTCATTTCTTGGGTGGCGGTGAGCGGAATTGCGTACAACTTGTTTTCTGCCGATGAAGGTCTTATCAACAAGATGCTGGTAGCGTTCGGCGGAAAACCCGTATCCTGGTATACGGAAGAGGAGCCCTGGTGGTGGATACTTGCTCTTTCGTCGCTATGGAAAGGCATGGGCTGGTCGACTTTGATATATATGTCCGCGATGGGGTCTATAGACGGCGAATTATACGACGCGTGTCTGATAGACGGAGGCGGAAGGTGGCAGCAGGCTATGGTTGTTACCTTGCCGGGTATAGCGAACGTGATAGCGATGCAGGTGCTTATGGACGCGGCGTCCGTTCTTTCCGACAATGCCGATCAGATTTTGGCAATGACGAACGGCTCGGCGTCGCTCGGCAATACAGACGTTATAGGCTCCTCAATGATAGCCAATATAACGGGCGGCGGCAGTTTTGCTCAGGCTACGGCGCTGGGCCTCGTTCAGGGAGTCGTAGGGCTGATCATGGTGTTTATAGTCAATTCTGTCGTTAAAAAGACAGAAAACGAGGGGATATTATGACGAAGATTAGAAACAAAAGAAAGCTCAGGATTTTCGACGTAATAAACGCCTGCATTATGATTTTGCTCGGCTTTTCTTTCGTCATGCCGTTTTGGATAATAGCGTGTTCGTCTTTGAGCGATAACGGTCAGCTTATGTCCAAAGGTATTTCGCTTTGGTTCAGAGGCTTCTCTTTCGAGGGATATGCCTTTCTCTTTCAGATGAGCGACGTGTTTTTCAAGTCGATAATCAGTTCTTTAATCGTATCTTTTTCAAATGCGGCTCTGTCGGTAGCTCTCTGTACGGGTGCGGCGTACGTTTTAGCGAAAAAGGATCTTGCGGGAAGAAAAGCTCTCAATATCTTTTTTATGATTCCCATGTTTTTCGGCGGCGGAATGATTCCGCTCTATCTCGTCATACGCGGAATCAAAATATACGATACCGTTTGGGCGCTCATTTTTCCTTGCGCGGTAAGAATAAGCAACGTTCTGCTTTTAAGAAACTATTTTTACGGCATCCCGACTTCTTTGAATGAGGCGGGGGAGCTGGACGGCGCAAATCAGTTTCAGATTCTTATAAAAATAATTATACCGCTCGCCGTTCCGATGATGCTAACGATCGGCATGATTATGTTTGTGGACAGGTGGAACAATTGGCTGGACACGTTGCTTTATTTCGGTTCGTCGAATACCAAGTGGTGGACGATACAATATGTTTTAAGGCAAATACTTACAGACATGCAATCGTTATATGGAAGCTTGGGCGGAGGGTCGATCGTCGATGCGCCGCTTATATCGGCGAGAAACGCCGCGGTCGTTATAGCGGTGCTTCCGCTTGTGTGTCTGTCCCCCGTGCTGCATAAGTATTATATCAAGGGAATGACCGAAGGCGCCGTTAAAGGCTAACGAAAAAAATTAAGACGGCTTTGCCGTACGAGGAGGACTATATGTTCAAAAAAAATCTAAACAAACTCGTTTGTGTGCTTTCAGCCGCGCTGATGGCTGTATCGGCCGCCGCCTGCGGAGGGGGAGACGGCTCGGGAAGTTCGGATGATGCGGGCGGCAAGCGTGAGAACGAAACGAAGATAGTAATTTATACGGGCGGTTCGAGCGAGTTTTCCTGGACTGCGGGCAGCGAGGAAGACGACGTTATCGACTATATAGAAGAAAAGTATCACGCCGACACGGGCGTCTGGCTGGATTTCAGAATTTCCCATCTTGCCGACGGAATGAAGACGAAGCTTAACTCCGATCTGGCCGCAGGCGCGCAGGTGGATATCGCCATATCGCACACTCGCGGCGGCTCGGGTATAGACGACTATTTCGTTTCGCAGGATTTATTCTATGATATATACGACGATTTATACGATTACGGTCCGAACGTGTTGAAGTATATCAAAGGCAACCCGCTCGACAGTCTTACCACGATAGATAAAAAAGTGGTGGGGATTCCGTCGTCGATAAGCCCGTATAAATTCGGCATGCTGATCAGAAAGGATTGGATGGAGGCTTGCGGATATACCGACGACGCGGAAAAAGCGAAAACCGAGTTCAAAGACGGCGTAAATTATGTTTTGATAGATAGTTTGCGCACGTTTACCGATATGTGCAAGGCGATGAAGCAAAAGTATAACCTCGGTCACGTGATAACGGGCGCGCCGTGGGATATAGAAAAAGTTATTTTAGGCGCTTTCAGCGATATGGGGTATTTCACTTACGGCGAACGCAACGGCGAAATCCTTCCCGGATATGCGACCGACGAGTATAAAGATATCCTCGAGCTCGAATACGAATGGGCGAAGGAGGGGATTATTTCCCCGGAAAGCTCGAGCATTCTTGTCGAACAAGGAGAGATCAATTTTATAGGCGAAAAAACGGGAGTGTTCATACTCGATCCGTCTGTAAAGCATTTGATTTCTGTCGCAAGAAAGTGCAAAAGCGCAAATAAAAACGCGGAATTTACGGTGATAGGTCCGCTCGTCCGCGACGAAACCTCCGATAAAAAAGGATTTATGACCAATACGGAGGCGACCTTTGCGGCCTGTATCGTAAAAAGCTCTAAAAACGCAATGAAAATAATCAAGTTTTTGAACTGGGTGTATAAAAATCCCGAGAACTATAATCTTTGCAGGTACGGAATAGAAGGCAAACATTGGGTAAATAACGGCGACGGTACCTATTCTTATCCCGAAGGAAAAGACGAATATCTGGTAAAGTCGCCGTATTCGGGAATTCTTACTTTGGTGGAAAATCAAAATATTTCAAATCTGGTATATAAGGGATATTCGGAAGAAGAAAGCAAATGGCTCGAGATTGCGGCAAATCCCGATAACTACGTCAAAAACGACGTGGTAAATTATATGTGGCCTACAAACGCAAAAATTACGCAGGCGTACAATACTTCTATCGTCGGAATATACGGACGTTGCGTGGTTCCCGCATGGACCGGGCAAACCGATCCCGCAGATACTTTTGAAACCGAACGCCGGGTTTATTTCGAAAGCGGAGGAAGAACTTACGTCGATTTTATTACCGACGCATACAAGGTGATGAAGGCTGCGAGGGGTTAAAATGCCGTGGTTGATTGTGGTTTTATCGGTGATAGAATACTACTCTGCGGGAGTGGCCGTTTTGGCGAAAAGGAAGGAGAAAAAATACTGGTGGCTGAATCTTATCCCGTTCGTAGCCTTCTTTTATGTTCAGGAATATACGCGGGGATTCAAAATCGTCATGATTCCCGTCAAAAAATGGGGACAAACGGTATTGATTTTTGCGGCGGTTGCACTTGTCGCTGTTTTATTGGGCGAGGCAAGCGAGGGAAGATTCATCGAAGAACAGGTAAAATATATTAAAGAAATAACCTATATTCCCATTGCGGCGTGCGCGGTGTTTTTCTATTTGGGATTGTTTTATTCCACAAAAAGAATAGTCGAAATAAACTCTGCGGAATTTCCGCTTTACGGTCTGTTGTCGGCTTTGATTCTTCCGGCGCCTTTTTTGATTCTTAAACAGCCGAAATCGAGTAAATGAGGTAACTGATATGAAAATTAAAAAAATAGTTGAAATATTATGCGTCGCGGCATTTCTTTTTACCGTCGGGTGCAGCCCTGCGGATAATTCTTCGTCGTCGGACAGCGTCCCTTCGAAGCCGGACGTCAATACCGTTTACGAAGAGATTCCCCAATATCCTAAGTATTCGGACATCGATATGCAGGGATATACCGTGTATTATTTCGATTCCGAAGCGGGCGACGACGATAACGACGGATTGAGCAAGCAGTCTCCCAAGCGGACGGCGGGCGCGGCGGCCCGCGTTATAGCAAAGGTAAACGAAGCTTCTCCTTCGGCGATTTTGTTTAAAGCAGGCAGCTCCTATGATACCGTTTTGAAGGCGGAAAAGTTTGAGGCGACGGAAGAAAGGCCGCTGATTATTTCCGTTTACGATGCGACCGAGCAGGAAAAATATGCAAGGTTCAGCGCGGCGCCCAATTGCGTTGAGGTTACGGAGGGTAATGTCCGCATAAGTTCGCTTGAATGTACCTCCGTAAACGGAGAACGCGGAATTTACGTTCATACCGTAAAAGCGGGGGCGTTGGAAAACGTGGTTCTTTACGACAACTGGCTGCATGATATAAATTTTGACTTCGAGGCGGGGCTGCCCGCTTCTATGCAGGGAAAAGGGCTTAAGCCCGAGGACGTGGAGTTATCGTCCGTAAACGTAGCCGACGTTTGCCCGACAAATAAATACACCTATTCTTGCTCTGCGATATATTTTGAAGCGGGGACGGCCAAAGCGGTGGGGCCCAGTTGGTTCGAAAACGTTTGGGTAGATTCCAACTCCATAGAGAGAGTTTCGCGCGACGCATTGTTCGTTACCTCCAACTGGGTGCGCCGACCGGGAATCGACTGGGGCGTAAACGATTATAAAAGCGACGAGGACGGCTGGTATTGCAGTAAAAATTTTAACGTAATAAACAATAAGGTCTCTTATACGGGAGGCGACGGAATGGTCGTACTCGGAGTGGACGGCGGATTTATGCAAAGCAACGTCTGCTATAACGCTCAATATCTCGGCCGAGGAGGATATTATAACGTGGCGCTTTGGATACACTCCTGTAAAAATTTCGTTATGCAGTTCAACGAAAGCGCTTATACGCATAAGGCAAACGGCGCGGGCGACGGACAGGGATTTGATATCGATATGGGCAACTGCAATGTTCTTTTTCAGTACAATTACGCGCACCATAACGAGGGCGGCGGAATATTGCTTTGCTCCAACGGTCAGGAAATGCCGGTGTATGACGAAAACGGCAATCTCGTACTCGACGACGAATTTCATCTTCCCGTAATGGAGTTTAAGGCGATATGGGAAAACGTGACGGTAAGAAACAACGTTTTCGCCGATAACGATTGCGCGGTTTTTACGTTCAGCGACGTGCTGAAAAATCTTCAAATAGTAAATAACACCGTAGTGCTTAAAGGCGAAGCGGCCAACGAAAAGCTCACCGACGTAAACGGGTTTTATTCGGGAATTCCCGGCCGCAATTGGACGTTTTCGAATAACTTGTGCTATCTGCGCAATCAAAGAAATATTCCTTTCTCTTTCGATCATTGCCAAAACACCGACGGCGAGCAGAACCTTTTTGTGGAAAACAATCTGTTTTATAATTTCAACGACAATATTTTCGATTACGTCGCCGCGGTCGGGACGCTTACCGTCGATCCGATGCTGCAAAGCGTAAAGGCCGAAGACGGAATAGAAAATGCGAAAAAATTTGCGACTTCGGTGGAAGCCGTTTTGTCCGGCGGCAAAAGGTTTGATAAAATGAACAGATATGATTTCGGAGGCGCCGACGTGAGCCGGATAAACTATATCGGCGCATTCGGAAAATAAAAAATTAAGGAGAAGGAGAAAAATGAAGAGACAATCACTTTTGCGACTGCTGTTATCCGTGGTAATGCTGTGCGCGGTAGCCGTCGGGTTTATTGCATGCAGCGGTTCGGGCGGCAAAAAGGAAGAAACGCTTTCCGTCTGGCTAGACCGTTACGACGAAAAAACGATCGAACTTGAAAGCGGAAAATTTTCCGAGTTCGAATGGACGACCTCGAACGACAAAGTGGTCGAGATAAAAGGCGACAAACTTTCCGCGACGGGCGAGGGGACAGCCGAAGTAAAAGGCACAAACGACCGATATCTGGTCACCTTGAACGTTACGGTAACGGATTCGGGCGCTCGGCCGCGCGTCGCGCTCGATGACGTGGAAACGTATGAAAGCGTTGAAACGACGATAACTCCCGCCGTTTCGTATAACGGAGAAATTATAGAAGTTAACGCCGATTTTACCGCGACCGTGGAAGATCCCTCTGTCGCAACGTGCGACGGGCTTAAAGTCACCGCTCTAGAAGTGGGACAGACTCAACTTTCCGTCAAGGGAGAATATAAGGGCATTCAACTTGAAAAAACGGTTGTCCTTACCGTAAAACCTTATTCGTTTATAGAGCTTGAAGGAGAAAACGACGAGTTTACCATTTACAATGCGAAAGATTCGGGGCTTTCTTACTTGGAAATTCCCGTAAACGTAGTCGTTAAAGGCGAGAAAGTAGAAAATCCCGAAGTGGAATATCTTGCGGAGAAAGCGGGGATCGTGGAATTCGACGGCAATACCGTGAAAGCCGTTTCCGTAGGAACGACAGAGGTTACCGCCAAAAGCGGAGACAACACGGTGAATTTTACAGTTATCGTTTTGCCAAACTACGTTGAAGAAATTTTTAACAATACCGGTTCGGCTTACGGAACCGTTTACGAAGCGTATAACGGCGACGAGGCGATAGGAGGAAGAAAGGAAGGCCTGTTCAAATATGTTACGGGCGACGTAAGCATCGAGGGGCAAGGCTATTGGAGCCAAAGGATAACCAACGGCAAAGCCGCGCTTTCCTGTATAGACGTTTATAAAGAATACGGTTACAGATATTTCGCGTACGATCTGTTCGTTACCGCCGACGCGAGGTTTTTGGCTCCCGTAGGAGGCTCGAACGATACTTTCTACGCTCCGCTCGACGAATATTTCGACGTGGACGGTTTGAAAGTAATATCCGACGGAAAGATTACCAATAAATTTGTAACCGGAAAGTGGATGACGATCGTTTACGATCTCAGAGAAAGAATCATGATCGACGCCGCCGCGAATAACGATTTTTACCTCGCGTTGAACGCTTCGTATCTGACCTCGTATCTGACGAACATCCGATATTATCTCGACGATACGTTTATACCCGAAGACGGGGCGCTTGCGTACGTTGAAAAGGACGGATACGTTCAGGCGAACAACGATGAATTTGCGTCTTATCACAATGCGGACGAAAGCCGTTATCAAAAAGAAAGCGGCGAAGTCGGCGGCGTGAAAACCGCTTACCGACTGACGGGAATCAGCGACGAGTATAAGAAAAATACCCTCGTAATAGCGTCGTCCACTGGCAGAACGAGAGCGGATTCGATTATAAACCTCAAAGAAAAAGGAAATTATCTCACGTTCGATTTATATGTCGAAAATGCCGAAGAGCTGTATTTTGCTATAAACTACGGAAAAACGGAAACGAACGTGGTTATCGGCAAAACCGATTTTGAAAAACTCGACTGGCTTTCGCTTGTTTCCGACGGTAAGCTTTTGCATGTTCTCAAAGCGGGACAGTGGGTTACGGTGAGCGTAGAATACGGAAAACTGCTGGAAGAACTGAATGTGGAAAGCAATTCTCCCGTTGCGATAGAGTTCGGCGTAACAAAGACCGACGACGTGGTTTATATCGATAATATAAGATATTACGAAACCGAAGCGTATCTCCCGACCGAATACGGCGATAAAGCGCCCGCTTTCATCGAGCTGAGCGATACTTCTCTCCTCGCCGTAGCGAACGAAAAAATAGATTTGACAGCTTTTGTAAGAAATCTCGACGGCGAAGTCAAAGCTACGCTCGTTTCGAGCAATCCTTCGGTTGTAGAAATCGGCGCGGACGGTGCGGTCTATGCAAAAGCTTCCGGATTTGCCGTCGTCACCGCCTCTTACGACGGCGTGGAATCCGTCGAGTGCGCGATCAGGGTAATTTCGGAAAATACGTATGCTTTTACGGCAAAAGAGTTTTACGAACAACCCGCGTTGACTTACGCGGCCAGATATACGCCCGATAGTCCCGAATACGATACGGCGGAAAGTTTGAAAATTACCTTCAGGGTGAAAGACGATTTCAAATATTTGCATATTCTTACCGGAATCTGGGGACAACAGTCCAACGGCGTGAGAATAGGAAAAGACAGTTACAGCGGTTTCAATGCATGGAACTGGGCCTCCCCCGGCTTTGACGCCTCCGAGCTTACCGTTCTCGATAAAAACGGCAAAGCGCTCGGCAGGCTCGGCGGCGAGGGCGTAAACTGGGAGGTCGGCGAAACCTACACGATAGTGCTTGCTCTGGCCAAAACGGAAGGCGTATATTTCTTCGTGTCCGACTCCCTTCTTGACACAGAGGAATACTGGTGGGGAAACGGCGGATCTTATTATAAATCCGATTTGCTCGATTACATCGAATTCAAATCGTTTGAGGGCATTTATGCGGAAAAACCCGTTCCGTTTGTGGTGATCGATAAAACCGACGGTATGCTGTTCAGCGGCGAAGAGATACAGCTTAATGCGTTTGTCGCGTTTGAGAGAGACGCCTCCTTGACCTGGGCGACCGATTCTTCTTCCGTCGCTACGGTGACAAACGGTTTGGTCAGAGCCGTCGGCGCAGGAAAAACGAGAATAATCGTTTCCTCGGACGGCGCGGTGGACGCGGTGTTTACCGTCAGCGTGGTTCAGAAAAACGCTATAACGCCCGAATGGGCAGCGTTCCATGAGGATTTCCGTCAGGGCGCCCTTCTCGTCCTCGATAAATACGCAGGCTACGACGGACTCTCTTTTACGATTACTTTTGCCGACGACAACAGTTATCTCACCGTTACCGACGGCGTCGAGTGCGGCTGGGCGGTATCCCCCGATTGCGCTACGATTATAGGCCCGGGCACTTATAAAAAGGTTTGGGGAGCGGCGGAATATCCGAATATTTCCACCGATGTATTTAAGATTAAAGATGCCGAGGGCAATTATATCGACTACACCTCCGGTTATACCTTTATCAAGGGCGTTAAGTACACCGTGGAATATTCCATAGACGATAGCCGCCACTTGAGTTTTTGGGTGGCTTCCACCGACGTGCACGGGATATTTTGGTCTGCGACGAATTATTATTCCGACGCTTTGGAGCATATAACGTTCGGAGATTTTTACGGCTTATGGTCCGAGGCGCCGGAGGTTTCGGTGTCGCTCGATAAGAGCGCAGAGAGCGTTACCGTCGGACAAAAGGTAACCCTCGTTCCCACCGTTAAAAATGCGGACGGGTTATCTCTTGCGTGGACTTCGGACAACGCCGAGGTCGCCACCGTCGATAACGGCGTCGTAACCGCCGTGGGCGAGGGCGTTGCCGTGATAACCTTAACGGTGGGAGAAAAGACGGCGACGTTCACGCTCACCGTGGGGAAAGAGGCGAAAACGCTTCTGAATTCTTCGATGAATATTTTCCACGAAGAGTATAAGCAGGGCATGTACGTTTCTTTCGAGGACTATGTCGGTTACGATAAAGTAGTATTTACCGTTACCTTTAACGAAATCGGCAAATTCTTTACGATTACCGACAGCGCGTCGGCGGGTTGGGGGGTAAATCCCGAGTACGCTACCGTGATCGGCCCGGGCGTATATAAATCGACGTGGGGATCGGCGGCTTCCCAGACGATGCCCGTCGAGTGGTTAAAAATATCGGACGGGAACGGCTATATCGATTACACTTCGGGCTATACGTTTGAGCAGGGCGTGACTTATACGGTGGAATACACCCTTGCCGAAGGGCGTTCGCTTGCGTTCTGGGTCGCCGATACGGACGTGCACGGTTTATTTTGGAAAGCAGGAGAGTACAGGATTCTTGCCGAAGCGGTTACCTTCGGAAAATTCTATGGCGTAAAAACAAATTAAAAAGATATATCGGACAGGGTTGCCGCTGTAAAAAGCGGCAACCGGTTTACGGAAACGGAATTTTATGAAAAGAAACAATAAAGACTTCTTTCCCGTAGGTTTTTGGAATTACACCGCCGCAGGCTACGTCAAGGACGTTCGCGCGGGGGCGGAGGATTGGAAGACCCTGGGGATGAACGTGGCGATGAGCAGCGTCTGCAACGGTGAAGAAGATAAAGAATACATATTGAAATCGTTGGACGCAGCCTACGAGCAGGGAATCAAGATGATTGTGTGCGACAAGCGCACCTGTTGGTTATACTATACCGAACACGGCGGAGAAGCGTATAAAAAAGCGGTGTTAAACGCGGTGAAAGACTTCGGGGCGCATCCTGCGTTTTTTGCGTTCAGCGTGGGAGACGAGCCGCATTTATACGAATGGGAGGATATGAAAAATGCGGTGAAAATCGTCAATTCGGTCTCGACCGCGTTTATAAATTTTCTTCCGTTGTTTGACGAAAACGGGCCGGAATGGGAAGGATTTACGCATGGGGAATATGTCGATCTGCTTGCGGACACGGTAAAGGAAACGGGATTGTTTTGTCTTTGCTACGATTGTTATTCTCAGTGCGAATATCATTTCGGGGAAAAGGATATAAACGAGTATTTCAAAAATCTCTCGGCGTTTAAAAGAGCCGCCGAAAAAGCGGGCGTCCCGTTATGGACGACGTTGCTTTCGGTAGGACATTGGCGATACAGAACTCCTGATATCGACGATATAAGATGGCAGATATACACCGCGGTTTCCCATGGCGTAAACGGCATATTGTGGTTTTTTATTTACGAAAGAGATAAAGATTCCTCTTACAGACAGGCGCCGATTAATCTCTTTTTTGAAAAAACTCCCTTGTTTTACATCCTTTCCGACGAGAACAGAATGTTTTTGAAATATTATGCCGATAATTTTATCGGTGCGAGATTAAAAAGGGTTTATCATAAGGGAAAGGTTTATGCCGATTATAAAGAATACGTAAACGGCGTGATAGAGGAGCTTTCTTTTACGGGCGAATACGGCGCGAGCTTAATCGTATCGGAATTCGAGAACGAAAGCGGCGCGTTTGTATGCATAACGAACAACGAACAAAGGGATATAGAGCACTTAACGGGCGAATATAAAAATAAAAAATTCGACGAATGGTTTGCAAGCGGGCAGCTCATCGTATTAAAATGAAGGACGCGCGGACGGAAAATTGGGGGAAACGTCTATAAATTTTACTTTGGAGAATATATATGCAAAATCTTAAAGACTTTTTAACCGAAGCGGACGTTTTATCGGAGATTACCCCGTTTGTGCGGCACGTCAACAAAATAATCATCAACGAGGGGAAGACGCACTGTTGTCCGCTCAGAAAATTATACGATTATCAGCTTGTCTGCATGATCAAGGGCGAGTTGAAATTTAAGATTGACGACTCGGATATAATTTTATCGTCCGGCGATTGTGTTTTGTTGCCTCCGTTCGTTTCCATTCTTGAATATATCGACGACAATGCGGAAGATTTGTGCTTATATTTCATTGTGCATTTCGACTTTTTTTTCGAAAAAAAGCGAAAAAACTGGGAAATAGAAGATATGTATCTTAAATATTGTCGCCCGTGGATAGAAAAAGTAGAACTCGACCCCCGATACGTAGATGAAACGGGACAAAACGCGCACGTGTTGAAAAATTATGCATTGTTTGAAGGCATGCTTTCCGACGATATGCTGGGAGATCTTCAAAAAATGCTTAACTTTTATCGTTGCGGGTATTCGAGGGGAAGAAGCGAATCGGAGGATTTGATCCTTCGGGCGTATATGTTGAAAATACTTGCCCGTTTTTGCGGTCAACCGGACAAAGAGGGCGTTTATCGGGACGCGGTAAACAGATTCATCGATTACGCTTCCGTTAATTATAGGTTAAAGATAGACTTGAACGAAGTCGTAAAAGATTACGGCTATACGATGAATTATTATCGAAAAATATTCAAGGAAGAAACGGGCGTTACTCCCGTAGAGTATCTTCTCGATATAAGGATAGAAAAGGCGAAAGATTTGCTTTTGCATAATTTCGCCGTCAACGAGGTGGCCAACAAAGTGGGCTTTCCCGATCCCTATTATTTCAGCAAGGTGTTTAAGAAAAAAACAGGCATAAGCCCCAAAGACTATAAAAGAACTATTCAAACCAATATAAATTAGAGCTATGAATTACGATATTAACGATTTGACTTTTGAAGAAAAACTCAGGCTTTTGACGGGAAAGGACTTTTGGCAAACCTATGACGCAAACGGAAAGCTTGATTCGGTTTTCATGTCGGACGGGCCGAACGGCTTGCGAAAATGCGACGGAGAACACACGGAAGAAAGTATAGCCATGCCCTGTATCTCCGCGCTCGCGAATTCTTGGAACGAAGAGACGGTTTTTACCGATTCGGCAACCATAGCCGACGAATGTGCCGAAAAGGGCGTGGATATTTTGCTCGCGCCGGGGGTAAACATAAAAAGAACGCCGCTTTGCGGAAGAAATTTCGAATATTTTTCCGAAGATCCGTATCTGTCGGGGATTCTTGCGAAAGCATATATACGCGGTTTGCAGGAAAACGGCGTAGGCGCGTGCATAAAACATTTTTGTTGCAATAACCGCGAGTACGACCGGGAGTTTATTTCTTCCGAAGCCGACGAGAGGACTTTGCGGGAAATTTACGTCCGTCCCTTTGAAATAGCGCTTGAAGCCGAGCCGTGGCTTGTGATGTGCTCGTATAATCCCGTCAACGGGATATATGCGTCCGAGAACAAAAAGATTTTGAAGGATTTGCTTCGAAAACGTCTCGGGTTTTCCGGAGTGATCGTTTCCGATTGGGGCGCGGTACATAACAGCTACAAAGCATTAAAAGCCACGCTCGATCTCCGCATGGCCTTTGACGAGCGAGCTTACGGCGAACTTAAAACGGCGTACGAAAGGGGACTGATTACCGACGCCGAGATAAATTTTTCGGCAGACAATCTTCTACGGCTGCTTGAAAAGGTTCAAAAGGCGAAGAAAGAAAAACGGAAAGTCCGATTCTCCGTCGCCGAGAGAAGGGAACGGGCGTTGTCCGTTGCGAGGGAAAGCATAGTCCTTTTGAAAAACGAGGGCGCGCTGCCTCTTGATCCCCGAAAAAGCGTTTACGTGGCGGGTGGTTTTTCGTCCGATCCGCCGTATGGCGGAGGAGGATCGTCGAAAGTACGCACCACCTTCAAATCCGAGCCGCTTGCCCGACTCATCTGCGAGCGTACGGGAGCGAAAACGGGGTTCAGACAACATTTTTCCGATGACGGAATGTTTGCCGAAAAATGTTTGTTGGAAAGCGCCGCGGCGGCGGATCGAGTGGTTTTGTGCGTAGGGGAAGACGAGCGCAAAAACAGAGAGGGGGCGGACCGCATTACTCTTCGGCTGTCCGAGGTACAGGAAAACGCCATAAAGATGGTCGGGAAAGTCAACAAAAACGTAACGGTGGTCGTTTATGCGGGCGGCGCAATAGACATGAGTCCGTGGATACACAGCGTAAACGCCGTGGTCTATGCGGGGTTTTGCGGAGAGACGGTCAATCTTGCCGTCGCGGATATTTTGACGGGTAAAGTTTGTCCGAGCGGTAAACTTGCGGAGACCTTCCCGCTTTCGATAGCCGATACCGTAGCGTATCCCTACGAGCCGAACGGATATTACGACCGATATGAAGACGGAATTTTTGTGGGGTATCGAAGATACGACCGAGACGGAACGGAAGTGTTATTCCCTTTCGGATACGGTTTGTCGTACGCAAACTTCGTCTATTCGGATCTCGTGGTGCAAAAGGCGGGCGAAACGAGTTTTATGCTTTCGTTCGACGTGGAGAATCTTTCGTCTGTAAGCGGAAAAGAGGTGGTGCAAGTTTACGTCAAAGATATCGTTTCGTCGGTGTCGCGCCCCGAGAAAGAGCTTAAAGGCTTTGTAAAGAAGTTGATAGAGGCAGGCAAAAAGGAAAGGATAACGATAAGGCTCGAAGCCGATGCGTTTGCTTTTTACAGTGCGGCGTTGGACGAATGGTACGTGGAAAACGGCGATTACGAAATTCAAATAGGCTCTTCGTCGCGCGACATTCGGCTTAAGGCGCGCGTCAAAATCGAACTTCCGCCCGAAAGCCAATATACGGTCGAAAAAGCGGATTTAAGGGAAATAGGCAGTGAAACTTAACAAAATTTTTTCGGACGGCGCGGTTATTCCTTTCGGAAAACCGTTTAAGATATACGGCGAAAGCGACGGCGAAACAATTGTTTCGTTCCATGGCACGAAGCGTGCGGCGTACCCCGAAAAGGGCGTCTTTTCGGCGGAATTTCCGCCCATGCCTTGCGGCGGGCCCTTTACGATAGAAGCTTCCTGCGGCGAAGAAAAAGCCGTTGCGAGAAACGTGTACATAGGTAAAGTTTATCTTATTGCGGGGCAGTCTAACGTAATGTTCAAGACAAAAGAATGTCTCGACGATTGGTCGGACGCTGCGGACGACAAGCTTTTGAGAAGCTTTTTTGCCGATCACATTCTTTTTTACGACGGGGACATAGACCGATTCCGTGCCTCCGACGGTTGGATTCCCTGCCGAAGAGATTGCATTCCCGATTGGACGGCGCTCTCCTTTTTCATCGGGCGGGAGCTGAGAAAAAAGAGCGACGCGGCGGTGGGAATGATAAACTGTTACGAGGGAGCCTCGGTAATTCAAAGTTGGTTGCCGGAAACGGCGTTTGAGAACGGACGGTTTGACTTGAAACGCGAGGAGATGCATCCCGACCATTTCGACTATGATATATGGAACGCTCGTTCGATGCTTTACCGAAAGACGTTCGGACAAATAAAGCCGTATGCGGTAAACGGCGTCATTTGGTATCAAGGCGAAAGCAATACGACGGTGAAAGAAAGCGAAATTTACGCCGACGAACTGAAATTTCTCGCCGACAGTTGGCGCAAGGATCTCGGCGATGAGAATATGCCTTTTATTCTCGTGCAAATAGCGGATTTCGACGGCCGGAAAGATGACGGCTGGCGAGGGATCCAAAAAGCGCAAAAAAAGGCGGCGGAAATAATTCGAGGCGCAAAGCTCGTCGTATCGAAGGACGTGTGTTCGAGCGCGGGGATTCATCCGCCGGAAAAAAAGGAACTTGCGAAGCGTATCGCGCAGATATTGGAATAAAACTATGAAATTCGACAAAGATCAGGCCAAACATACTTATTGCAATCCCATGTCTCTTCCCGATATTCCGCGAGGAAAGGACGATTGGTATCCCTTCGAGCGAGGAATGTTCAGTCACGAAAATAAACCCGATTCGGTAAAGTGCGCCGATTACAGATCGATAAGCGATCCGACCGTTTTTTATTGTGACGGGAAGTGGTATCTTTATCCGAGCTACGGCATGGCTTGGGTTACTTCCGATTTTGAAAACTGGAAGCACGTCCGCACCGAACCCTATTGTCCGAAATACAGCCCGTGCATCACGAGGTGGAAAGATAAATTTCTGCTGACTGCATGGTATTCGCCTTTATATGTTTCCGACTCGCCCCTTGGCGTATTTCGGGAATTGGGTGAGTTTGAAATGCCCGACGGCAAAAGGTTTACTCCTTGCGATCCGTGCATATTTGCGGACGATGACGGCAGAATTTATTTATATGCGTTCGATTGGAAAGGCGGAAGCGAACCTGTTACGATGATCGTAGGGTACGAACTCGACCGAGAGAATCCTTGCAAGGTGATAAAGGGACCGGTTACGATCGTTACGATGGATCCTGAAAACAAGCCTTGGGAACGGCAGGGCGCGCATTCGCAGAATACCCGTTTCGGCTGGATAGAAGGTCCGCATTTGCTTAAATATCGCGGCAGATATTATATGATTTACGCATCTCCCGATACCTGTCATCCCAATTATTGTATGGCGGTTTATTATTCCGACGAGTCACCCGTTTCAGGATTTCAAAGCCAAAAGAGAAATCCTCTGGCGATCGCGCCGCGCGGCGGAATCGTTTCAAGCGCGGGACACGGCTCGGTAGAGATAGGCCCGGACGATTCTCTTTGGATATTTTATACGATAGCTACGCCTTTTGCGCACCGTTACGAACGTCGGATAGGGATGGACAGGGTGGCGATAGACGAAAACGGAGAACTGTATATGCCTTGCGGCGTTACTGATACTCCGCAATATTCGCCCGTCTGCGACCGGGTAAAAGGACTGAATTTTTCCGCTCCCGATTCGCGTGAAAAATTCGACGCGGGGTTAAAATCTCTTACCGGTTGGGTCCGTCCCGAAGTTACGAGTTTTTCGCCCGGACGGGAAGGCGTTTACGCTACCGACGAAAACGTATTTTCGTTTTGGCAGCCTGCGGACGATGATTCCGCGCCCGTTATCGAATGTGATTTGTCGGGGAAATTCCTTGTCGGCGCGGTAAGGCTTTTCTGGCGCGACGTAAATTTAGACTATAAAAACGGGAAAAAGCCCGCGCCCGTCAGATATATCTTTGAAGGGATATGCGAGGGAAGGTCTTTCGTTTTGGTGGATGCGTCGGCTGAGGGAGAGGAGCTGAACGTGGATTACAAAACTTTCGATATGACTTTATGTGAAAAAGTCCGTCTTAAAATTTTTCCGAGAAAAAACGGATTGAAGGTGGGACTGATAGATTTTGCGGCGTTCGGCAGGCTTCCCGAAAAGGACGAGTTGTAGCTTGCGCCCGTTGCGGGAGTTAAAAGGTAAACGGAAAAGGAAAATGAATAAAAAAATTGTATGTTTTGGCGATAGTGTAACACAGGGGTGCTTCGAAATTTTGAAGGAAAACGGGGCATATGAACTGATAGTAGATTCTTCGTCCTGTTACGGCGAAAAGCTTATTGAAAAATTGAAAACACGCTATGCGAATACGCGGTTCGAACTGATAAATTCGGGAGTCAGCGGCGATGGGCTTATCGAGGGGATCGCGCGCGCAGACCGCGACGTTTTCGCTCATAACCCGGATATTCTGATATTTTGCTTTATGCTCAATGATATATCTCGCCGCGACGTAGATTGGTACGGAAAACACCTCGAATTTTTGTTTGACAGGTTCAAAAAGGCAGGGATCACCACATTGGTAATGTCGTCGAACATGGTGAACAAATACGTTGCGCCCGATACGCCCGAGATACATATCAAAACGGCGGAAGATCTCGCCGAATGTCAAAACGGCGGCGTACTCGATGCCTATGCGGAAAAGCTCAAAGAGAAAACGGAAAAGTACGGCTTTTATTACGCGGACGCTTATGGCGCATGGAAAAAGCTCGATCGCTACGGTATAGATACCACGATGCTTTTGTGCAACAGGCTTAACCATCCCGCCAGAAAAATGCACGGATTGTTTGCGGATATACTGTTTGATTGCATGGAAAAAAACCGTCTGATTGAAGAATAAATAATGAAAAAGTATAAAAAAATTGTTTTTTACGGCGATTCCATAACCAAAGGCACTTATACCGAAGAGGGGGCGCAGATACCGATGTGCATCGCAAGTCCCGCTTATCCCGAGATCGTTTCGAAAGAGCTTGAAGCGGAAAATTTTATAAATTACGGAACAAACGGCATTTCTTACAGCAAGGCCTCTCGGATCATGACGGAAGCGTCGTTTTATAACACTGTGGAAAAATGCGAGCTCGGCGACGCTATTTTCGTCGCGCTCGGAACGAATGATTACGGCACTGACGTTCCGCTCGGCGACGCGGATGAAGAGGACGGAATGACTTTTTTCGGCGCGGCTGATTTTTGCCTCGGAAAGTTGAAGGCCCGTTCTCCCGATTCCGACGTTTTTGTGCTTTTGCCGTTGCCGAGGTTGGATCAGAATAAACCTAACAGGGCGGGATTCGTGCTCGACGATTACAGAAAGGCTCTCGTCTCGATTGCGAAAAAATACGGCGAAATCGTCATAGACGGCGGAAAATTACCCGTCGATCCGGCAAACGCCGCAGACAAACGAAAGTATATTTTTGACGGTACTCATATAAACGAAGCGGGACACAGATTGCTTGCCCGTTTTATTCTCGATGAGATCTGTTGACGAGAGAACTATGACGGGAAAGGCTTTAGAGAAAATTATCGCTTCCGTTCAAAACGATTCGTCCGTGGTTTTGGAATCGGGCGAATATCATTTTTGGTCGGACTGCTGCAGGTGCGTCGAAGGGTATCATTTCAGCAATACGGCTTCGGCTGAAGAAAATCCTCGCGGCGCGCATCCCGTGGCGATTTTTCTTAAAAAGAAGAAAAACGTCTGCATCGACGGCAACGGGTGTAAAATAGTTGTTCACGGAATAATGACTCCGCTGATTTTCGATCGTTGCGAAAATCTCGTCGTGAAAAATATGACGATAGATTATGCCAGGCCGACGATGAGCGAGTTTACTGTTTTGAAAAAGGTTGACGGCGGATATATTATATCGATAGCAAAAGACAGTTTGTTTGATATAGTAGGCGCGCGCATTATATGGCACGGAGAAAGGGGCCGCGACGGTAAATATCTGTGGGCGTTCGACTACCGCGATTATATGAGCATCTCGATGTATAAAGATCCGGAAACCGAACGCGTGCGCGTGATGGGGCGGGATTCCGAATGTAAATTTCCGTGCGTTCCCGAATTTTCCTCCGTGGCCGATCTGGGCGGCGGATTGCTGAAAGTCACTCTTAAGGAGGAGAAGGCGTTTTTTCCCGTCGGATGTACGGTTCAGACGAGAAATACCGTACGCGATCAAATAGGAGGCGCATTTGTAAATTGCAAAAACGTATTGTTTGAAAAAGTTACGATAAGAGCTATGCACGGGCTTGGACTTTTGGCGCAATTATGCGACACGGTGACTTTTCGTAATATAAACATAACCCCCTCGGCGGGTAGGACGACTGCGAGTAATGCGGATTTTTTTCACGTTTCAAATTGTTGCGGAAAAATAACCGTCGAAGGCTGTGTTTGTTCCGACGGGCACGACGATTTTATCAATGTTCACGGCACGCATCTCAAAATCGAAGAAATCGAATACAATACGCTGCGGGTCGGTTTTGTCGAATTGCATAGCTACGGCTTTTGTCCTTTCAAACGGGGTGACCGTATAGATTTTATAGATCGGCTTACCCTGCTTCCGTATGGCGGCGTAACGGTAAAATCGGTCAGCATAATAAGCGAACTTGAATTTTTACTCACGGCTGACGAAGAGCTTCAGGCACGGGTCGGAGATTACGTCGAAAACGCCACGATGACGCCGGAAGTATTGATAAAAAATAATAAATTCGGCCCTTCGATGGGGCGCGGTATATTGTGTACCACCCGAAAAAAGGCTGTAATCGAAAATAATTTATTTTATAAAACGGGCGGAAACGTGTTGTGTATAGAAGACGACTGCAATTTCTGGTTCGAGTCGGGATATACGACGGATGTTTCATTTGTCAACAATCGAGTCATCGCATGCGGATACGGAAGCTTGGGGGAGGACAATGTGCCGGTGATTTCGGTTAATCCGCAGGTTGTAGTTCGGGATAAACCTGTTTACGTTCACAAAAGAATATCTGTTGAAAACAACGAGTTTTCGGATCTGCCGAAAAATTCGTATGTTGCGGAAATCAAAAATACTGAAGAATTTATTTTTTTAACAAATACCTCCGACTGTATTTTTGAAATAAAAAGCAAACAAGTTAAAAAAACAGAAATCCAAACATCTGAAAATTTGATATTACGGAGCTGGGATTATGACTGAAAGAGAAGAGTTCTTTATAGTGGCAGGTTACCGGGCAACGGTTTTAATTCCTGAAAACGCAAACGGCGAATGGCTTTGGAAAACCGAATTTTTTCATGCGTTTGATAAAGCCGAACAAGATCTTTACCTGCTGGGTTATACGCGCGTTTATTATGAAATAAGCGATAAATACGGAAGTCCTCAAGCGATTAAACTTATGGACGGGTTTTATCGCGAGCTTATAAAAAGATATTCGTTTCTTGATAAAAAGTGTCATCTTATCGGTTTTTCGCGTGGCGGACTTTATGCCTTCAACTTCGTTATGGCGTATCCTCAACGGGTAAAATCGGTTTATCTCGATGCGCCCGTGCTCGATTTACGCAGCTGGCCCAGAACCGATCCCAAGTTCGGTGAAATTGATTTACACGAACAGGTTATGAAGGAATATGGATTTAAGTCGGAGGAAGAATTTGAAAACTATGGTTGTTACCCCGTGGGGAGGCTTGGCGAGTATTTTAAATTGAATATACCTACTCTTTTAATTGCTGGGACTGACGATACCACGGTGACGTATTCCGAAAATTCGCAAAGGATGATCGGATATTGCGCGGCTCGCGATAAACCCTTTATCTTTTATGTAAAACTTGGCGCCGATCATCATCCGCATTCGTTCGGGAATACAGGCGGTATCGACATGTACGGCAGAGCGTATCCTGAAAAATTTATGGTCTATTCTTCCGAATATAAAGAAAGTTCTTATTCTTCGCCGCACGAAATTGAAAGCAATACTCGGTTCATAATCGATTTTTATAAAAAAGAAGCTAAAACAGAGGTGAAAAAATGAAGACCGTAAAAGATAAATACTTGGTAGTGGGCGCGGATTTCGCGGGGTATCCGCTGAAAGAAGCGGTGGTGGCGCATTTGAAAGCGAAAGGCTGGAAAATCACCGATCTCGGCGTTACCGCCGAAAGCGATCCCGACGATACGGAAAATATGTTCCACCGCGTGGGGATTAGAGTGGTTGAAGTGCCCCCCAAAGTTTAGACAAAAAAATATTAAATTTGCGAATGAGCTCTGTACTGTACAGGGCTCATTCCTTTTAGTTTTAGAGAAATTCTCTCATTGTTATAATAGACGAATATTTTGCTTACATTAACGCAAGCCTTACAGAGGAAGAAAAAATATGACGGAATTGAAACTAAACAAGAGATGGACGGTGGATTTCGACGGAAACAAGTTGCCTGCCGTTGTGCCGGGAGATGTTACTCTGGACTTATGGCACAACAACAAAATAGACAATCCGTATTTCGGGATGAATCACAAACAGTTGCATTGGATAATAAATCGCGACTTCGTCTACGAAACACGCTTCGACTTATCCGACGAGATGTTTGCCGAACAGGAAATCTTACTGGAATTTGACGGCATAGACACATATGCCGACATATATCTCAACGGCAAACAACTGGGGCATACTCAAAACATGTTTTTGAAGCACACCTACTCTGTAAGGGATATTGTCAAAAAAAGCGGCAACCTGCTTATTGTAAAAATGTTGTCGACGGGCAGGGTGATGGACAATATCGACCCCCGCGGGTATCACGGCGTGTTTAACGTCAAACGTTTGTTTATGCGCAAGGCACAGTGTCACTTCGGTTGGGACTGGGCACCCGATATGCCGGGGTACGGTATCTGCGGCGATGTAAGGTTAGTCGGATGTAAGAAAAACCGTATCAGTGATGTTCATTATCGCGCATTTAACAACGGAAAATTGAGCATATTTACAGATCTTAATTACACCGTTCGCGAACATTTGACCGAAGACAACCAGCTAAGACAGTGTTCCCCGGAGTGTGTGAACGATACACTCTGTTATATAGTGGCGAAACGACCCGACGAGCCGATTTCGGATAACAACTGTATTGTTTTCGAAGCCAAAGTTTCGGGTGAAAAGAATTTTGCAAACTTTACTATCGAAAATCCTGCGCTGTGGTGGCCAAACGGTTACGGCGAACAGCCGTTGTACGTATACAAAGTGCAACTTATTCGTAATGGCAAGGTTATGGACGAGTACGTCGGCAAATTCGCTTTTCGCGAGGTCACGTTATGTCAACAACCGTACGATCAAACGCGTATGCAGTACCAAATGCAAATCAACGGCAAAAACGTGTTTGTCAAGGGGAGCAACTGGGTGCCTGCCGAGTGTTTTATCGGCAGTATTACTGCGGAAAAATATCAACGATTGATCGGGCAAGCCGCCAAGGCTAACTTCAATATGTTGCGTGTGTGGGGTGGCGGACTGTACGAAAAGGACGTTTTTTACGATATTTGCGATCGTAACGGTATCATGGTGTGGCAGGATTTTATGTTTGCCTGCTCCGATATACCCGAAGACGACGCAGGGTTTGTTGATGCTTGTCAGAAGGAGATTGCCTATCAGGTTTGCAGACTGCGCAACCATCCGTCACTGGTATATTGGTGCGGAGGCAATGAAAAAACAGGATCATACGGGTTGAAAATCACCAAGGGAGACTACTTTGTTGACGTAATTCTGCGCGGAACGGTAGATAATTATGACGGTACGCGTCCTTATGGACGTCAAAGTCCTTGTTCGCTTACCGATGTCGGCAACGATAGAACTTCGGGCGAGTCGCATGCGGGCAGTTACGAAAGCAGTCTTATCACAGGGGTTCTTAACTATCGCAACAAAGTCAGCGAGTCGGGCGTTATGTTTGTATCGGAATGCGCCAACATGGGGCCGGGAACGTTAGAGATATACAAACGGATGTTCCCAGCGGATAAACTGTGGCCGATGAACGAGTATTGGAGAGACCGCCTGATGGAAAATCCCTATTCGGAATTCAAGGTGCCGTTTTGCGAGAGGCAACTATTGTATGCCGACACACTGTACGGCAAAAGCGACACTTTGCGACAATTTGTGGCAAAGGGTATGACGAGCCATGCCGAATCAATGCGCGCCGAAATAGAGTTTGCTCGTGCAAACCCTGCATGCGGCGGTTTTATGAACTGGATGTATAGCGACATCTGGCCGTCGGCAACGTGGGCTGTAGTGGATTATTATTGTGAGCCGAAGCAAGCTTACTATCAAATGATGCGCAGTTATGCTCCGATTGTCGTCACTTATGTGCAAAACGAAAATAAACGGTTGCAACTGGTTTTACTGAATGACGTTTTTCGTGATGTAACGGTCGACGTAACATACGGAATGCGGACGCTTGACGGCAAAACCGTGTGGCAACGCACAGTAACGCTTAAGTCTGTAGGCGGAAGTGCCGTTGACGTTGCAGACAAATACAACGCTCCCGACAGTTATTTGTTTGCCGAATACAACCTGGACGGTGTAAAGCACAGTACGGTGTTCTCATATGATATGTGGCACACGTGTAGTTTTGCAAGCGATTATACTTATAAGGTGGAGAAATTGTCCGATTGCTACGCCGTAACCATTGCGGCAAAACGATTTGCCAAGGGCGTAATTGTTCGCATGAAAGACAATTACAGGTTTGCCTATTCGGATAATTATGTTGATTTGCAAGCAGGCGAACAAACAACCTTATACATATACGGAGCAACAGACAAAGACATTGCAACTATTGAAGTAACGGATTTTGCAAAGGAGACTTTATGAAAAGTTTAATCGGCAAAAGTCTCGGCAATGTAATTTTTACCGAACAAAACGGTAATTTGTTCGGTAATTTAACGAACTATGGCGTAAATGCGTCATATTTGATAAAACCTGTGGACTTTTGCGGCCCTGCGAAAGCAATACTGATGGATTTAGACGGGACAACTCTTACAAGCGAGGAGTTTTGGGTGTTTGTAATAGAGCAGACAATGCAAAAGATGCTCGGTGACGACAAGTTTGCGCTGGAAGATGCCGATATTCCGTTTGTTTCGGGCTTTACCACGGTCGATCATCTCAATTATTGCCTTAACAAATACCTGCCAGACAAAGATATAAATTCGGCGATAGAGTGTTATCATAATATAGCGGAATTTCAACTAAAAGAAATAATGCAAGGCAGAGGGCATATCGACGCATTTAAGCCTGCCGAGGGGCTGAAAGATTTTCTGACGGAAGTAAAAAAAAGAAATATAAAGATAGGGCTGGCGACAAGCGGTCTGGACTACAAAGCTATTCCCGAAATCGTTGCTGCGTTTCGCTCGCTTAATATGGGCGACCCGAGAAATTATTATGACGCGATCATTACAGGAGGACGCCGCAAAGACGTCGGCGACTATGGTACTTTGGGAGAGGTGGCTTCCAAGCCTCATCCGTGGATTTATACGGAACTGGCTTATCTTGGATTAAAAGTGACCGACCCTACAACGGTAATCGGGATCGAAGACAGTGCGGCGGGCGTGTTATCGTTGCGGTTTTCGGGGTTTCCCGTTGTTGGACTTAACTGCGGAAACATAACGCAAAGCGGTTTGAATTGCTTGTGTTGCAAAAAAATAAATAAACTTGAAGAAATTCTGCAAATGATTTGAAAATTTTTTATATATCTTGATTTTTTATGATAAATGATTTTTTATGATAAATAAGTAAGGGTATAACGGAAACTACGCATTGCATAACACCGGACAATGCGGGAAAATAACAGGAGGAAATGATATGAAAAAGATTCTCAGTGTGTTGACTGTCTTTTTTGCATTGGCGGCTGTGTTTGCCACGTTTGCCGCATGCGAGATAGAAGAGTCAAAAACACAGTTGGAAACTCCTACCATTGCTTCGCAGGTCTACACGGGCAGTAAATTGACTGCGGTAGTACCGCAAAACGATGGCTACGAGATTGTTTCCAACGAAGGCGGTACGGATGTAGGAGAATACGACGTTGTATTGAAACTATCCGATGAAACAAATTACGAATGGGCAACGCCTGACAGCGATGATGCAACCAAGGTTACTTTGAAGTTCGCTATTACCAAGGCGCCTAACCAAATCACGGCTTTGTCGTTGGAAGGTTGGACATACGGCGAAGAACCCAAAATGCCCGTTGCCACGGCACTGTTCGGCACGCCGACGCTCACTTACGGCGCGACTGCCGACGGAACGTTTGTCGAAACCGTTCCGACAGCGGCTGGTAGTTACTTTGTCAAAGCAAAGGTTGTCGCAACGGCGAACTACGACGGCGCGGAAAAGACGGCGGAGTTTAAGATCGCTCGTGCAAAAGCTGTACTTACAACCAAACCGACAGCTGTTGCAAACCTTGTTTACACAGGCGATGCGCTTAATCTGATTACGGCAGGCGTGGTTGACGGCGGCACAATGCAGTATAAACTCGGAGCCGACGGCAGTTGGTCGTCTGAAATCCCCACGGCGACAAACGCAGGCGAATACACCGTGTACTACAAAGTTCTCGGCGACGACAACCACAGCGACTTAATCGACGACGAAACGCAACAACTTACCGTAACCATTGCAAAAGCTGACGCGCAAGTAACCGCTCCCACGGCAAAGACGGGTTTGACATACAACGGCGAATCGCAGGCGCTTGTCGTTGCCGGCAGTGCAATCGGCGCGACAATCGAATACAAACTCGGTGACGGCGAGTGGACGACAGACATACCCACGGCAACCGACGCGGGCGTGTATACGGTTGTTTACAGAGCTGTAGCCGCTGCCAACTACAATGTTGTCGATGGGGAAAACAAATTTTCGATTACAATTGCCAAAATTGCCGACAGCATCGAGTTTTCTCTTGACAACGTAACCGTACGCTGCGGAGATTCCGTCCCTGAGCTTACAGCAACTTCCGCAAGCGGCACGGCGGTAACGTTTACTTACTCCGAAAACGGTAACGATTACTATACAAAAGAACAGCTCCCAGAAGACTTCGCCTTTATCTATGGTACAACCTATTATGTCAAGGCTGCAGTTGCCGACAGTTCCAACTACATGGGCGCGCAAAAAGTTTTAACGATAACTCCGCAACACAACATTACGGTAAGCGAAAGTGATGGTTTGCAAACGGAGGCTTGCAAATGTGGCAAAAAGGACGTTACCGGTACTCTCGGCACCAAACAAACGATTGATCTTGCTGCGACCGTGGACAACGGAAATGGAAAAGCGACCGATGGTAAACTCGATCTGACAACCATAGGTTACAACGGAAATGCGGAAGTAACGCTTACTGTAGACGAAGCGACTTACAATGCAGCAGTTCAGAATGGCGTCGTCAGTCTTGCCACTGTTTTGCCGCTCGGTATATACGGAGAAAAGGCGTTTGGCATAAGCGTAACCGACAAAAACGAAACATACAACGTTACAATAAACGCTCTTGTCGTTACAATGACGATCACGACCCCCGCCCAATATGCAAATTGGATTACCATTGCCAAGGCGTGCGAGCAAAGCGCAACTTTGTGGGGCGGATATTTCCGTTTGGGCGCAAACATTACGGCAACGTCAATGGTTATGTTTAATCGCGGTGCGACCGACGGCAGCGAAGGCTTTAAGGGTGTGTTCGATGGTTGCGGTTATGTCATTGACGGGCTTAACAGAAGCGGTTTGTACAGTAATGCATTTGTTACCACGATGACCGAGACCGGCGTGCTTAAAAATATTGCGTTCACTAACGTCAAAATTACGGACGAGGGTAACTTCCTTACATCCGGAGGTAAAGGCACGATCGAAAACGTATACGTGCAGTATACGGAAATTTTAGCAGGTAGCCAATACAACGGAACCATTGCCAATTTCGGAGACGGTTGTGCTATGCGAAACGTATTTATTGACGCAAGTAAAGCAACTGTCGTCGGAAGCGGGGCAACGTTCAGAATTTTGACATCCAACACGGCAAGCGGGTTTGGCGGAGTGTTCGGCGTTTGTCCGAGCGAAAATTACAACCCCGAGCAAGCTATCGGCGATAGAGGCAACAACTATGCGGCTATTGCATACTTTGCAAACTTTGATAAACTTAAAGTTAACGAAACGACACAATCCGTAATCAAAGATTGGGATAGTGCATATTGGACAATCGTCGACGGAGTTCCCGTATTTGTAAAAAAATAGTTTAGGCATGGTTAAACAAAACTAAACATAAACAGCGAGCAATTATTTATAAACGTGCTCCACCTCTGCAGTTAAGCAGAGCAATAAATTACTGTTCGGGTTGTCACAAGAAAACTGAGCTTTTCTTGTGACAACCTTTATAGTTTAAATTTCTTTATAATTTTATATCTTGTCCGACTTGCGTCGCTGAATATAGAAATAAAACGCATAGGAATCAGAAAAAATGCAATTCGATTTTAACAATCACCTTAACAGCGAAATATTACAGCAAAACCGCTTAAAAGCAAGAAGTTATTTCATTCCTTACGAAAACAAAGCGGCAAATGCAGGCAATATTGCAGGCACAAAAAAACGACGAGATGCGTATTACGTAGGGGAGAAATTGTCTTGTGTTATTGATGTGGCAGTTAGGCGTGAGCTTGTCATAGACGAGTGCGTCGGCGCTGCGCGCCGCCGCAGCCAAGCTCACGCCTGAATTTAACAGAAATGTAACCGCTTAAACCGCACAAGCAACCCACTTGTTTCAAAACGGACGGCACAAAAAAAACGCAGCTACAGAAAAGCCCGCCGCGAAAAGGCGTCCGCGCTGACCCGCTGGCGGACGGC
>ERZ827181.1216-NODE-1216-length-29217-cov-9.870859_pt1 | contig 29217 bp, 29 predicted proteins | sample MGYA00519778_ERZ827181 | MGnify/ENA primary metagenome ERZ827181 (study PRJEB31778, sample SAMEA3449273) | human gut metagenome | biome: human gut; feature: human-associated habitat; material: faeces | place: United Kingdom | collected 2010/2012 ...
GAGGTCTTTTTCAAAAATATTTCGTAATGTTGCACTCGCTGGTTGACTCTGCCCTAAGTCTGAGTTATCTGTGTAGAACATACAAAGTTTGTACGATTATAGGTTATGTAGAAATAAAGCAGTATCTTTGTCTCTTGAACCATTAATATAATTAAGCCATGATCCTGCCTGTTCCAGAAATCTTGATTAAGAATTTCAAATCATTGAAAGAAGTGTGTTTGTCTGATTGCAAACGCATCAATCTTTTTATAGGTAAACCGAACGTAGGCAAGAGCAACCTGTTGGAGGCTCTTTCCTTATTCTGCTTGCCTCATCTGAAATATCTTAAGAAGAAGGAAATGCAGTCATTTATCCGGGTAAAAAGCGCTTCCGAGCTGTTTACGAACGGTGAAGTGACCGTTCCGGTTAAGGTTAGTGCCGGCTCTTATCATTCATCGGTTGTATGGACCGCCCAAAATGCGATTGAGGTAAATATTGAATATGGAAAGGAGTCTGCCGGTCTGTCTTTCAACAATGACAGCGGATTGTCACTTTCCCGTAAGGCTGTTTCGGATATCAGTTCCAATCCTTTCCGGAGTTATTTTTTCCCGGCTTCTTTCCATGTGGAGACCAATCTGGTGAACTATTTGTTGCCGCCGGGTGGAGGTAACTTGATGAATACGGTTTCACATCTTCCGACACTGACAAATGAATTAAAAGAAATATTCGCTCAATATGACTTGCGTCCGGTATTTGATGTCGGCAGCATGGAAATCAAGTCTATACGGGAGAAAGAAAACGGTGAAATCTTTTTGATACCGTTTTCCGCATTGGCAGATACGTTGCAGCGCGTCATATTCTACAAAGCGGCTATACGAAGCAACCGGAACAGCGTCCTGTTGTTTGAAGAACCTGAAGCACATTCCTATCCACCTTATATAACAGGTATTGTACAAGATATTCTTAATGCGGCCACAAACCAGTTCTTTATTACGACGCATAGCCCCTACATTGTCAATGCCTTATTAGAAAGCGGGGAGGACGAAGTGGCTATTTATTTAGTAGATATGCAGCGGGGCAATACGGTCGTACAGCGTCTGACTGGAGATGAGGTGCAGGAGATTTATGAGTATGGGGTTGATTTATTTTTTAATCTGGAAACCTATCTGAAACAATGAAAGACCTGTATATTTTGCCGGAATGTTATATAGATACCAATTTGGTAGAGACCTTGATAAGCACAGAAGGATGTAACCATCAAAAAGGGTGTAATACTGTTGTCGGAAAAATGGATAAACTGTTTGCGGACAAATTTGCTGTAGGGATTATAGACCGTGATAAGCGGCAAGTAAGATATGTGAACAATTTTCATGAAATCATTTCTACAGAATCTTTGCTGCTGATGAAGCATAATGAACGCCCTCATTATCTGATTATGGTTAGTCCGGCTATGGACGGTTTTATTTTGAAATGTGCTGATGAAGTTCAGCTGAAGCCGGAGGACTATGGTTTCCCTTCTGATCTGAAAGCATTTACTACATTTACTAAATCTGTAACGAGCAAGAATGCTTCAGAATTTAAGAAGCTGTTTAAAGACCTGCGCAATGCCTCAGAACTAAAAACATTGCGAGGGTGGTTGGAATATCTGAGAACCAATCAATATAAAAGCAAAGAGGAAGATTTGCAAAGTATGGTTTCCAGGTAATTATGCCGTGCAAAGATTAACATATTCTTTGTACTGAAAAATGGTGGACACATGCCGTCAAAATTTCAGTAAGCACTCAACTTAGGGTTATAATTAAAGAAACTATTTCTTATTATGGCAGTGATACCAGAGCCAAAATAACGGTTAAGCATCACAGTGTTATAAGTGCGGTAAAGCTTCACGGCAATTCCGCATGAAATTTCATCGGAACTTTTTTCAAAAATACCTTTAACGGGTGCAGGGACTATGTGAATAGAATGCCTGACAAAATCACGTTGGCTACCTGCCCATGTTAAATTCAAAGCTAATTAACAAAACTCGGTTTAGGGCACTGAAAAGTGCCCATTCAAAGGGGGATGCCCTAAATTGAGTGCTTACAATAGAATGCTGTTAAGCACAGACTATCACATAATCTAAGATGTCACAAGTTACTGAGAAAAATAAGCGCATAGCCCAAAACACATTATATATGTATTTACGGATGCTGATCACTATGTTGGTATCCTTATATACAAGTCGTGTCGTATTACAAACATTAGGAGTAGAAGACTTTGGCATTTATAACATTGTTGGCGGAGTGGTTGTGCTATTTACTTTCGTCAATTCAGCCATGACAACTGGAACTCAACGTCATCTTTCCTATGAATTAGGTAAACCTGACAAAGGTAATATTACCCAAGTGTTTAGTGCCTGTATGCATATTCATTGTTGGTTAGCCTTAATCATATTGATATTGGCAGAAACTATAGGATTATGGTTCTTAAATACGCAGATGAATTTTCCTATAGAACGAATGGCTGTTGTAAATTGGGTATACCAATTATCTATATTGGGCTGTATTGTTAATATCATCAAAGTACCTTATCAGGCAAGCATCATTGCCTATGAACGCATGTCTTTTTATGCATATACAGGAATTATCGAAGCTGTGCTGAAATTAGTCATTGTTTATATACTACTTATTTTTGCTATAGATAAGTTACTGTTATATTCAATACTGACATTGATAGTAACTTTAATAATGGCTGTTGCTTTCATTTTGTTTTGTCATAGAGAGTTCAAACAGATAAATTTGGTTCGTGTCCAACATAAATCTTTATATAAGCGATTAGTATCATTCTCGGGTTGGGCAATGTTTGGTAGTGTTGCTAATTTGGGTTTACAGCAAGGAATCAATGTAATCATAAACATATTCTACGGCGTAACAATTAATGCTGCAGTAGGTATTGCCAATCAAGTGAACTCAGCAGTGATGCAATTTGTATCAGGATTTCAACAAGCCCTCAATCCACAACTGATAAAATCTGAAGCAGAAGGAGACAGAAAAAGACAGTTCCAATTGATTTGCGAGTCTTCCAAATTATCTTTCTTCATTATGTTTGTTGTGGCATTTCCATTGTTGCTAAATCTTGAATATATTCTGACCTTATGGTTAGGGGAATACCCCCCACATGCAGAAACCATTTGCAGTACCATTATTATAGGAGCTTTAATAGAATGTCTGTCAGGACCTTTATGGGTTTCCATATTTGCGACTGGTAAAATAAAAACCTACCAAATAGTGATCAGTTCAATTCTTATTTTAAATGTTCCTATTTCTTATATTGGAGGCAAATTTGGAATGTCACCCGAAGGTATGTACATAATAAGAAATATTATATACGTATTTGCCTTAGCTACAAGACTACTTTTTTTGAAACAAATGATTTCTCTAAAAATAATGGCATTCTTGTACAAAGTAGTATTCCCCATATTCAAAGTATTATGCTTGGTCAGTTTGCCCGTACTCCTGTATAGTCAAAGAATCATCACATATGCAAATGATTTCATTTCTCTTTTATGGCAGTCAATAGCATTAGGATTTTATGGAGTTATATCAATATACATAGCCGGACTGCAAACAAATGAAAGAGACTATATAGTAACTATTATTCAAAATAGATTAAAAAAACAATGAATGTTATCTGCGATTATAACGATTGCACAGGCTGCATGGCATGTTATAATGTGTGCTCCCACAATGCAATCAAAATGAATGCTGACAATGAAGGATTTCCCCATCCTGTTATAAATCCCCAATTGTGTATTGATTGTGGTCTATGTGCAAAGGTTTGTCCGATAAATCATCCTGTCTCGAAAAGCCAACCATTAGAAACGTTTAGCGGTTGGAGCAATGATGAACAGATCAGATTATCCAGTTCTTCTGGAGGAGCTTTTGTAGAAATTGCCAAATTCGTACTTTCCCGAAAAGGAGTTGTGTTTGGAGTTGCTATGGACCAAAATATAGAGGCACGTCATATTTACATTGAAAATGAAAAAGAATTAGAAATACTGCAAGGGAGCAAATACGTGCAAAGCATAGTTGGAGATTCATTTTCACACGCTAAAGATTTCCTTTTACAAGGAAGAATGGTCTTATTCTCCGGAACACCTTGCCAAATAGCAGGCCTTCGTAATTACCTTCGTAAAGACTATGATAATCTCTATACTATAGATTTGGTTTGTCACGGAGTTCCATCCCCAAAGGTGTTTAATGACTACAAGCACTATATAGAGCAAAAAATTAAAGAGCCGATAAATAGCATAAAATTTCGTTGTAAAAAATCCTCTTGGATTTTTTACAACATGGGGATTAATCCCCATGTTGTAAAAAAAGGAACGATAAACTATTCATATACAGGTGGATATTACTCGGATCCATACATCCGGGTTTTTCTTCGTGACAACATATTAAGACATAATTGCTACCATTGCCAATATGCATCCCTCAATAGAGTCAGCGATTTCACCATTGGTGACTGGTGGAATTATAAAGCTACTTCTTATGAAGATCGAAAATTTGATAGAAAGGGAGTTTCTTTAATATTATGTAATACTTCCAAAGCACAACAATTGGTGCAAAGTCTAAATATGAAACTCAGACAGCGCACAATTGAAGAAGCGAAAAAAACAAATATGCCATTACGTAACCCTTTTCCAGAACCGATAACACGTGTCAAATTTTGGAAAGATTATAATAACAAAACTTTTGAAGAAATGGTAGAAAAATGGATGTATCCCGAAATGATATTATTATCCACTTATTGCCAAATTTATTATGCGGAACATCGGATTTTATACCACGTCATTCATCTGTATGAAAGGATATTAAGGAAAATACACCTTCAGAAATTAATCATTCGTATTCAAGCAAAATAATAATATATGCTATACAGATTCATAAGCTACTGGAAAACGATATTCCGCATCCTCTTTGTACATGGACACAAAGTGTTTTTAATGCACGAAGCTAAAAATCCTAACCTTGGTGATCAAGCGCAGAGGATGTGTACTTTGGATTTGATAAAGAAAAATTACCCTAATTCTACACTTGTCGAATTGGGGAATTATGGCCCTACGGTCTATTACGACTACTCCAAAGGAACGTTATTTGAAGTTATAGCTTGCTATATCAAATTGGCCTGTTTAAAACTGAAAGTCAAAGATACAGACTTATTTTTAGGGCACAGCGGTTACTTTATGGTAGATCATCATACGGGATGGAAGATGTTTACCGTCATGATGAAATATTTTCCCCGCAATAAAATGGTGATACTTCCGCAAACAGTAAATTTTTATACACCGGTCATCAAAGAATATGTTTCCCGATGTTTTTCAAAAGACAGAAATGTAACGCTTATGTGCCGCGATAGTATATCGTATGAAATATCAAAGAAACTATTCCCTAAAACCAAATTACTGTTATTCCCCGACATTGTGACCTCACTGATTGGAACCAAGACATACAACGAAAAACGGGAAGGAGTATTATTCTGTATGCGTGACGATGTGGAACAGTTTTACAAACCAGAACAAATAGACGCGCTCATAGCTCGCTTCGGCAACATTCGAATGGAAAAAGTGGACACCACACTGCATGGGGTAAATACGGAATATGTCAACAAAAATCGTAACCAACTGATATGGGCAGCTATTGATAAATTTGCCACTTACCAAGTGGTCATCACCGACCGTTATCATGGAACTATTTTCTCAGCTATAGCTTCAACTCCTGTAATAGTCATAAACTCGGCTGACCACAAGTTAAGCAGTGGAGTAAATTGGTTTCCCAAAGAGCAGTTTGGAGAATACGTGCAGTTTGCTAAAGATTTGGATGAGGCCTATGAAAAAGCTATGACTATACTTGGCAGGACTGACTTGACATATAACAATCCGCCTTATTTCAAGCAGGAGTATTGGGATAAGTGGGTGGAAATGGTGTGAGTTTTAATGAGAGAACAGAACTATAAATCAAAAATGAACAACTTAAAACCCACAAAAAAAGTTACTGTCAATATCAGCAAATTTACCAATTTGCTGAACTCAAAATACGTAATTAGCATTATGGCATATACCACCTTGTTTGTTTCGTCATTTTGGGGATTGTACATGATGGCACCAGGTTCTGTAAAGGCTTTATATTCTTTGAGCGTATGGGTATGTATAGCATTCTTTCCTTATATGCTCATTCGTTGGAATAACTTTACGAAATGGACCAATTATTTGCTTTGGACATTATTGGCTATGACTGTGATTTTAATATTGCGTTCTGTGTTCAATTCTGACAAAACATTATATGCCATTGGTAACAAATGGTTAACATTGTTTGGCAATGAGTATTGTGCACTATTGTTACTTCCTCCTCTGTTCACTTATCTTGGCACGATAAAATATAGTGTTCATCTGCTTAAAAAAGTTACATTCTACTATTTGTTGATGGCTTTGGGACTTTCCGTATTCTTAAAATTCCCTATGGCAATGCTATCTACTTTTATTATTGTGTTCTATCCTTATGCAAATAAAAAATATAGAATATTGATAATTTTGGCCTTTGCAGAAGCCATCATTAAGAGTTTTTGGGGTGAGAATCCTACCCGTATGTTTCTGATTATCGTTCCTTTTGCATTATGCAGTTACTTCTTGGTGTACATCAATAAGAATAAGAAAATACTTAGAATCTTTGCCTTGTTAGTGATTATTGCACCTTGGCTGTTATTCGTTCCCGCACTTATGCTTTCAAAAGGAGAGAAGTCATGGTTTCAACAAGCACAACAATATATTATGCAAGAGAGCGGTGATAAAGATTTGGCCAATGATACAAGAACATTCCTTTATATAGAAATGGCCAACGATTTGACAAAAAACAATTCATGGCTTTTTGGGAAAGGAGCATTTTCTAGGTATTATTCACTATACTTCGATCAGTCTTCTCTTGGGAGAGTGGGGAGAATATCCTCTGAAGTACCATTTCTTACACACCTTTTAAAAGGCGGTATCCTCTACGTTATTGCTTACTATGGATTATTGATATATGCTATTTACCTTGGTATATGGAAAGGGCGTAACAAGTTTGTACATTCGATAGCCGTCATAGCTTTAGGATGGTATTTCAATAGCTTCGTAGGAGACATTACCGGTTGCCGTTTCTATCACCTTGCATTCTTCACGCTCTTAGGCTGTTGTTTGTCAAAAAGTTGGTTGAATTATAGCGATAATAAAATCAGATATATTTTGAAATAATGAAAATTGCTGTACTACATAGTGGGAACATCGGTTTTTTCCCACGATATTATAAAGCAATAAATGCTGCTGCAAAAGAACGAGGAGATAATATTGCTTTATTCGTTCCTAACAGTGGCAGGAATCATCGGACAATCTTACCTGACCAACAACTATGGGGCACACGATTGAATTGGTTTATTCATAGCCATTTGTATAAATTGACGGGAGTACAGGATATTTTTTCTGTAATAGAGACGATGTGCCTTATTAGAAAGCTGAAGTTATATCAACCAGACTTGCTGCATTTCAATATTTTAAATGATAAAATTATCAACATGCCTATGTTGGTGAATTTCATCAACAAACATAATATTCCCGTTATCTGGACCATGCATGACTGCCGTGCCTTTACTGGGCAATGCCCTTATTTTGATGAAGTTGGATGCTCAAAATGGAAAACCGGCTGTGGACAATGCCCATTGTGTGAGACAAAGGTAGACAACACATATTTTACATGGGAAATACGCCGAAAATATCATGCCGGAATCAAGAACTTGACAATAATTACTCCATCGCAATGGTTAGCTAATTTCGTAAAATTGTCTATCTTTAAGGAACATCCCATTAAAGTAATTTACAATGGAGTAGACTTGAGCGGATTTTCTAAACGAATAGATTGCAATGTACGGAAGATGTTTCATATACCTGAAAGTAAACACATAGTGCTAGGATGTGCCATCAATTGGGAGGAACGAAAAGGCATAATCTACTTTGAAAAATTAGTTAATATACTCCCTTCTGACTACCAAATCGTACTAGTAGGAAATATCAATGAAGGCACAAGGAAACAATTATGTGAAAATAATATAATCTGCACTGGAAAAACCCGAAATTTTGAAGAGCTTGTAGCATGGTATCAAGCCGCCTCTGTTTTGTGCAACCCGACATTGGCGGACAATTTTCCCACGGTAAATATAGAAGCATTAGCAGCAGGTACACCCATTGTGACATTCCAGACTGGAGGAAGTCCTGAGGCTATTGACGAGCGAACAGGCATTGTTGTGCCGCAAGGAAATGTGGAAGCGTTATGCAAAGCTATAATTAGAATAGCAGAGCACCGCGAACTATATACTAAAGAAAATTGCAGACAACGTTCTCTTCTATTCTCCAACAACCAATACAATAAGTATATCGAATTGTATCACAAAATATTAGCAAATTCATGACCTTGCAAGAATCTAAAGCGATTAACTCTGTACGCTTCATCTGTATCATATTTTTAGTTCTACTGCATACCCATGTAGATCATTTAGTTTGTCCTACTATTACAAATTCTATAAACAGAATACAGGATTTTTTTAACATTCCTTTTCTCAACATTTTATTCATATTAAGTGGTTATTTATTTTTTTATAGTCGAAAACCATTGCAGCAAGGAGAGAACTGGTTTAAAGCTATAGGAATCGATAAAATTTCCAAACGTTCACATACATTACTAATACCATATATAATATGGTGCATAATAGCAATCGTCTATAATCATTTCGTAAAACACGTGTCATGGCCTAATGGTATAACAGACTTTTTAATACAATTTTGGGATGCTAACGATGGTCATCCAATAGGAAAAGCTATGTGGTATATCAAAAGTCTCATAATATTCTCATTATTCTCACCATTGTATTACTATGTAGTGAAATGGCTAAAACATTTAGTGCTACCGCTAACGCTAATATTGGCAGGCTTCGATATTCCCATAGACTATCCCTACTTCAATCTTTACTTATTGTTGGGAGCATATGTCGCTATCATGGGTTTTTCATTTAGCGACATTTTGAATAGGTTTGATTGGCGGCTATGCCTAATGTTTTATCTATTGCTGAAAGGATTATTGTTTTTTGATGTATTGCCTTTCAAGCCAGCTATGCCAATGGCATTCTTATGTTTCATTGCTTTATTTGGATTAATGATGAAATACAATGTTCATCCCACACTGACTGTATCCAGTTCATTTATTTATTTTGCTCATCCGTATGTAACAGGAGTAAGAAATCTATATATAAAATTAGTTGACAATTCAACTCTATTGCCTAGCTTAACAACATGGGTACTGACTGCCACAACCGTTATTATTATATGTTACGCCACGTATCGGTTCATGAAGCGATTCACACCCAAGATTTTAAGCATAATTACAGGAGACAGAACATGAAAAGATTAATAATAGCAGACGTAAAAAGCAACAATAATCATGGCAAATGCACTGGGCATTATTTTGCTGTAGCGCAGAATTATTTAGACTTATATTCAAAGATATGTCCAACAATTGTAGCAGGCGGTCCAATTTTTAAAGACAACTTTAAAGAATGCCAAATATTTCCTCTTCCGTTTGATAGTATTGTAGGGATGAATCCTATTATAAACAAATGGAATACGCTAAATAATTGTCGCTATTTATTTAAATCTATACAGAATAATGATGTAGTTGTAATGCAACATTCCGGAGCATCTACTACATTTATGGGAATCGCATTGTTTGCAAAGAAAAAACACAATGTATTTGTAATACAATATGATACTGAGGCAATATCCACTCCATTGAAACGAATTATATACCATTGGGCTAAAAGAAAAATTAAAGGATTTATTTGCCCCTCAGAACGAATAACAAAAGCATACGATAAAGAAGGATGCATCGTAACAGACTATATTTATCCGAATGAAAAGACAAACATTGCCACTCCATTCGAGAATAAAGTTTATGACATTGCTATCGTAGGGAGTATTTGTCCGGACAAAGGCGTTGTAGAAGCTGTCAAACAACTTGCAAAAACCAAATTACGAGTTCTTGTGGCTGGAATGGCAGACATTAAACAAACTGCTGTTATAAAGGAAATATGTCAATCAGCTTCAAATATAGAACTAAAATTAGGTTTTGTAAGCGACAATGACTACTATGGTTATATACAAAAAGCACGATATTGTATGCTTAATTATCATGGCGTGTATGAAGACAGAAGCAGTGGTGTAGTGCTTGATATTCTGTTTGAAGGAACTCCCATATTAGGACATAGATGCAAGGCTTTACAATTCGTGGAAAAAGAAAAAGTGGGACTTCTTTTTGATAATGTAGCAAATTTTAATTTTGATGCAATTAACGATAAAAGCCTCTATACTTCTTTACAAAAAAGTATTGTTTGTTATCTGAATAAACAAAAAGCATATAAGGAAAAAATGATTGATTATTTGAATTTGAAATCAAATTGACCAAGAAATGATATGAGTGGAATATATCAAGAAAGGATATTCTTTCCTTCAAAAGCAAAAACATTATTAAGATTAGTTCAATTCATTGTCAACTGGCCAAGGACACTGCTTTGTCAGTTGGCATACGCTCTCTCAAAAAATAAGAAATTAGTGCAAAGTGATTTCGGCACATATGGCAATATGGTACGTTCGCTTATATTTGGTAAACATAATCGTAATCTATTCTACCATCGTATGGGAAGAACTAGTTTATTCTACTCTTGGCTTTTATCCGGTGACAAATCTATAAAACTCCCTTTTAGTTGCCAATTGGGGCGGCATATTCATTTTGTCCATAATGACAGTTGCCATCTCAATGCACAAAGTATAGGAGACAATTTTATATGCTATCCACATGTGGTACTTGGCACAAAAAGTTTACGCGACAACTCAAAACCGACAATAGGCAATGACGTAACCATAGGAACAGGAGCGGTTGTTGTAGGAGGTATTCATATAGGTAACAACGTGACTATCGCTGCTAATGCTTTTGTTTGTCAAGACGTTCCAGATAATTCAAGAGTATTTGGAAATCCAGCAATAATCAAGTCTACAAAAGAACGATAAATTTAGCTATAGAATTTAACTATAGAATTTAACTATAGAATTTAACTATAGAATTTAACTATAGAATTTCTTTATTTGCTAAGTACTTAGCAAATAAAGAAATTGGCATGAATCTGATTTGATTTGAAATTTATTGAAGTGAAATATTCCTCCATAAAAGAAATAGGTATGAAATTCATTAAATAATAAGTATTTAATCTATCTAATAATACAAGAAATGAAAGTTTTATACGCAAATCCCATTTTCTTTAATTATCGTCTACCTTTTTACAAACGTTTAAATGAGCTATTTGGTGGAACATTTTATATACTATATTCTGTCACAAGATATAAAGGTAGATACGACCAGCTATTGGAAGAAATTGTAAATGTAATGGGCAGTAACGCTTTGCCGTTTGAAGGGGAACGACTATTTAACACCTATGAAAAGTCATTCAAATATAATACTGAAAAAGGTAAGAAAATCCCCCTTACGCGAGGATTGATGAGAACAATACATAAAATTAAGCCTGATGTACTTATAACAGAAGGTTTTTATCAATGGACACCGCTTGTAGCACTATATGCGATCATACATCATATCCCACTATTCATGGGATATGAAAGGACATGTCATACAGAAAGAAATGCTAGTTGGATAAAAAAAATACATCGCAAAATAACAGATAAGTTTATTGATGGCTATTTGGTAAATGGTTCGGAAACTAAAAAATATCTGCTAACACTCGGAATTAACCCTGATAAGATACATGTAGGAGGGATGAATGCAGACAGCGAAGGCCTAATAAATTCAATTGAAAAATTAACCGTTCAAGATAAAGAAAATTTTAAAATGAAGTATAAAAACGGAACTGGGTTAATTTATCTGTTTTCCGGTCGTATTTGTCATCGCAAAGGGGTTCCCTATTTATTGGAAGCATGGAAAGAACATATAAAAAAGTATCAATACGACACACTTGTGCTCATTGGCTATGGAGATTTATATGATACACTAAAAAAACAATATAGTAATGAGTCATCCATATTCTTAGAAGGCAGAATAGATTATAAAAATGTTTACAAATACTATGCAATTGCAGATGTGTTCATATTACCAACAATCGAAGATAATTGGAGCCTCGTTATTCCTGAAGCGATGGCTTGCGGCTTGCCTGTAGCAACATCCATCTATAATGGATGCTATCCTGAATTGATAAAACATAATGTAAACGGTACAACTTTCGACACATTTAAGAAAGACAGTATCATTGAAGCTTTAGACTATTTTCATCATCACAATCTGAAAGAAATGGGTAAGCAATCCATAGAACTGGAAAAATCATTCAATACAGAAAATTGTGCTCTGAGAGAATATGAAGCTATAATAAAAACGATAAATAAATAGCCCTCTAATGAACATACTATTATGGGATTAAAACAAGCGATAAAAAAAACATTGTATGCTTTCAAGCCTTCTTATGTCAAAGTAACAGTAGCACAGATACAATCTGGGGAAACACTCAAAGATAAGAAAATAGTAATTACAGGAGGTAGTAGAGGAATAGGGCGCGCCATGGCAGAAAAGTTTATAGCAGAAGGAGCTACAGTCTTGATTACAGGACGTAATCCTAAAAACTTAGAGGACGCAGTGAAAACCATCAATAATTCAAGACTACTAATTAAGGTATACGATGCGAATGATATTGATGGTATTCCCCATTTTATAAATGACTGTTTTCAATTACTCGGAACAATAGATATTTTTGTTTCGAACGCTGGCATATCATTACATGAAGGCAGCATATTGAATGTAACCTCAGAAGGTTTTGACAAGACAATAGCCACCAATCTAAAGTCTCACTTCTTTATTGCCAAGGCTTTTTTAGAGCGCAAAGTTAAAAAAAATGAAGAAGGGGTATTACTTTTCATTTCATCAAAAGACGGTTATGTATGCAACGAAACACCTTATGGTCTCACCAAGGCAAGTATAAATAGCATGATAGGTGGTTTGTCTACTGCTTATTATAGATACGGTATAAGAGTCAATGCTATTGCTCCCGGTGTAACGCTTACAGATATGACAGCGATGTATGCAAAAAAAAACAATGGAAATATGCATGAGTCCAACTATGCAGGACGTAATTTTTTACCGGAAGAAGTGGCGGAAGTGGCTTGTTTTATGGTCAGCGATGCTGCTAAGTGTATAAGTGGACAAATCATATTCACTGATGGCGGAGATCATATTAAATCAAATGCAGAAGCCTTGTAAGACAAATAAATATATATTTATGGGACACGATTATTATACAGACGATAAAGGTACGCTGATATTGATGGCGTTGCTTAAACACTATGGAATCAAGAGAGTGATAGCTTCACCGGGAACTGGCAATATGGCCTTGGTAGTAAGTATGCAACACGATTCCTATTTTGAAATGTATTCCTGTGTCGACGAAAGATCAGCCGCTTATATGGCATGTGGTATGGCTGCAGAGTCTGGAGAACCAGTAGTAATAACTTGTACAGAAGCTACCGCTTCAAGAAACTATTTACCTGGACTTACCGAAGCCTATTATCGCAAACTACCTATATTGGCTATTATGACAGGTCGTGGAGAGTATCGCACAGGGATTTATGAACCTCAAACCATAGACAACTCCGTGTTACCCAATGATGTTGCCAAATATAAAGTAGACATATCTGTATGCAAAAATCATAAGGATGAAGAACGCATAACAACAAAACTAAACGAGGCTATTAACAATCTGTTCACAAATGGAGGTGGACCAGTATGTGTGGTGATGGAATCGTATGCAGGTTTTGGATATACGGTGAAAGAATTACCAAAAGTGAGAGTTATAAAAACATATCGTAAGAAAGAGGAACTTCCAGCCCTGCCAGAAGGGAAAATTGTCATACTTGCAGGTGCTCATCAAAAATGGAACAAAAAGGCAGTAAAAGCAATCGATAACTTCTGCGAGAAGAATGATGCAGTCGTGCTATGTGACTTGACCAGCAATTACAATGGAAATTATCGCATAAACTATTCTATTGTGACTGCACAAGAAGGATACGCAAAACTGGTACCCGATATTCGATTAGTAATATACGTCGGTACAGTAAACGGTGATTATTATACTTCTGAGGTAATGCGCTGTGCAAAGGAATGGTGGATGGTAAATGAAGACGGAATTTATCATGATAGATTTAATAAGTTGACGGCAGTTATCTCAATGAACGAAGCGGATTTTTTCGAAAATTATTCAACTGGACAAAGCAAAGGAACAAACCTGTATGAGGAACTGAAAAGGCAATGCGATAATATGCTTTCATCTATCCCAGAGTTACCTTTCTCCAACTTATGGATAGCACAAATCGCTTCCAAGGAAATTCCGGAGAATAGTGTGGTACATGCTGCCATAAACAACTCTTTTAGATCATGGAATTTTTTCCAATTACCGAAATCAGTAACCGGTAGTTGTAATGTAGGGGGATTTGGTATCGATGGAGGGTTGTCTACATTAGTGGGAGCATCATTAGTTAATTCCCAAAAAACATATTTCGGCATCATGGGTGATCTCGCATTTTTCTATGATATGAATGCGTTGGGCAATCGTCATATAGGAAATAACCTACGATTGCTTATTATCAACAACGGAAAAGGACAAGAATTCCGCAACTACCAACATCCAGCATCATTATTGGGAGATGACGCAGACAAGTTTGTGGCAGCAGGTGGTCATTATGGACAACAATCTCCCAATTTGATAAAAGAGTTTGCAAAAAGTTTGGGATTCAAATATCTTACCGCATCATCCAAAGAGGACTTTCTCAAAGTTTACAAAGACTTCTTTAATAGCGTCAAAGTTGAGAAACCTATGATATTTGAAGTGTTCACCGATAATGAGCACGAAAACGAGGCCTTGCATGCAATCCGATATATGGTAAAACCTAACATTACCATCAAACGAGTGGCCAAAGAAATTATATCTAAAGGTTTCGTTGGAGAAAAAGGGATACAAATTATCAAGAACATAAAAAATAATATGGAATGATAATAGAAAAGACATTGTAGAAAGTACTCTATCTATATCTTTCATAAAAAATCAAGAAGTATATATGCAAATTAAAACATTGACAACATACAATGTCTACAACTATGGGGCATCTTTACAAGCATATGCACTGATGACTTATCTAACCCAATTGGGACATGACGTGGAAATTATCAACTATCAGCCACATTACCTGACACGCAAATATGATTACCGATGGGTGAATCCGGAATCCTCCATGAGTAAATATGTTTTCACAAGATGCTTATATAGAATAATGAAATATGTACAACGACAAACAACATTAGGGCGTAAACAAAAATTTGACGAATTCCATCGTAAAATGTTGAAAGAAACATCCAAAATGTATTGCACCTATAAAGAGTTGTGTCTAAATCCACCTAAAGCAGATTTGTATATTGTAGGTAGTGACCAAATATGGAATATCTTTTATGAAACCGGACGTGACCCTGCATTTTATCTTGAGTTTGTTTCCAAAGGAGCAAAAGCATCTTATGCTGCCAGTTTTTCATATTTAGACATTAATGAAGAAAACAAGACTCGCATCAAAAAGTCACTGCAAACATTCAAGGCTATTTCCGTAAGAGAATATCAAGGCATGAATATCCTAAAAGATATGGGGATAAAAGGAACATGGGTATTAGATCCGGTATTCCTACTGACCATTGAAGAATGGAAAAAATTGATGGTGGATTTTCACAAGAAAGAACCCTATATATTGGTATATGATTTTGAAGGGAATAAAGAATTGAAAACGTTTACTATCCAGTATGCAAAGCACCATAACTTAAAGATATATTCCATCAATGACACATACCCAAGATTATATGCTGATAAAAATTTTAATAGTGCAGGACCAAAAGAATTCCTATCATTAATCTATCACTGCGATGCCTTCGTTTCTAATTCTTTTCATGGTACTGCATTCTCTATCATATTTCATAAACCTGTATTTGTATTTGACAGACATAGACATAAAGTAAACTCCCGAATGGAAAGTTTATTGAAATTGTTTGGATTAAAAGATTATATGCTCAGTGGTTATACAGATTACTCACGAATAATGGATGCGAAAATAAATTTTGCAGAAATTGAAAAGATAAAAGAGCGAGAATTGAATAAATCAAAAAATTTCATTATGCAATTACTATGAACAAAATCGTCCGAAAGTTCATTTCAAGAATTAATAATTGGATTCTTCCTAAGCATGGAATCAAACGTATGGGAAAAAAGGCTGTTCACATCGGCGGTTCCCTGCAACTATATTTTGGCATCAAAGGTAAACGTTGGGACAATTCAAACCTATATAATGAGTATTGGATTTCACCTTTTGCCGAAGAAAGGCCTCAAAATCTAAGCAAAGTTGAAGAAGGGTGTTATTGGTAATAAATAAGTTATATATGAACAAAAAGCATCGCATTCTTTTCATCATGCACATGCCTCCACCCGTACACGGTGCAGCCATGATGGGAAAATACATCCATGATAGTCAGATAATAAATGAAGCATTTGACTGTTATTATATCAACTTGACATTGGCCAAGGATTTACAAGATATTGGAAAGGGAGGAATCCATAAGTTAGGAGACTTTTTGCAATTGCTTCATCGTATACGCAAGGAGACAAAACGAATAAAGCCCAATTTGGTTTATGTAACCCCTAACGCTTGCGGGGGAGCTTTTTACAAAGATTGGGTAGTAGTGATGATGTTAAAAGCCATGAAGCAAAAGGTAATAATACACTATCATAACAAAGGAGTAGCAACCCGACAAGACAGGCTCTTAGACAACTTTTTATACAAATATTTTTTCAAAGGGATAAAAATCATTTTATTGGCAGATGTTCTTTATGAAGACATCAAGAAATACGTCTCCAAAAAGAATATTTTTATATGCCCGAACGGAATACCGGAAAGCACTGGATATAACAGGAAGCATATTACCAATGAAGTTCCTCACATATTATTCCTATCGAACATGATAGCCAGTAAAGGTGTATGGGAATTAGTGGAAGCATGTCGAATTTTGAAAGAGAAAGACATGGCATTCCAATGCGATTTCGTAGGGAAATGGGGTGACATCACAGAACAGGATTTCAACGCCATTATTCATAAGAAGAGACTTGAAGATTGTGTAAAGGCATACGGAGCTAAATATGGAGAGGAAAAAGAAAAATGTTTTGACCATACCGACATTTTTGCTTTTCCCACCTATTATAATAATGAATGTTTCCCCATAGTATTGCTGGAAGCCATGCAACACGGTTTACCTTGTATCAGCACTACGGAAGGCGGTATTCCTAATATTATAGACAATGGCAAAACCGGATTTATCGTGGAAAAGCATAATGCGACCCAACTGGCTGATAAAATCGCTTGGCTAATAAGCCATCCTAAACAAAGTAAAGAAATGGGGGAAAACGGATATAGAAAATATCAAAAAGAATTCACATTATCTGTTTTTGAGAACCGCATGAAAGAGATTCTGATGGAATGCGTACAATAAAGATTTTACAAATATATCAAGCATTTAATGCTTGATATCTGTAAGCAACATCACTCGCACTCCGTGCACCTACTTGTGTTATACTTCAATATATGCAGCATGGCTTCTGTCATTGACAAGAAAGCGGGACACAAAATCAATCTGACCAATCCATCACAATCGGCTATTGACTTCGATAAAGCCTTGAACCGTTTTGAGAAGAACCGCAACCTGCTGAAAGCATGTTCCCGAAACTGCAAGGAAAGGCAGCAGGAACTATCGTAGGACAACAAGGCAAAGCGAATGGTGGAACTGTACCAACAAACACTCTATCAAACAGGGTTGTTAGAATAAGAAACGAGTCTATAATGCTTAACAAAGAAAATAGCCACAACGTTTTTCTCTTTGGCTGAAACATGTTATCTTTGTCCTATATAAAAAATAATAGCATGAACCATCTTTTCAAAGAAATATCAATTACGAATTTTAGAGGATTTGATTCTCTTATAATCAAAGGATTGCAAAGGATTAATATCTTTGTAGGTGCTAACAATGTGGGCAAAACTTCTATATTGGAAGCAGCGTTCATGCTAAGCGGAATGTCGAATCCATTGATATCCAATCGTGTGAATTATCTTAGGACAGCATCATTCACCAACCTTGATAGTGCAAGATATTTGTTTCATAACGTAGATTTTAACAATAAACCTCTTTTAAAGGGTATGATGAACAATGGAGGAATAAGAAAGATGACCTTTTCACCTGTAACCATCTACAATGAAACAAATGCATCTTCTAATTTTTCAACCAATCAGTCTGCAATCAGGCAACTAAATTTTGAGTTTGACCAACAAGAAAATAAAAATGGATTTGCATACCATTCTACCCTATTTGTCAAAAATGACGGAAGTACCCAACAGGAGGCTGACAGCAATTATCACGAGAGCCTGAATGCGCTGTTTATTCCTGTTGATAAAAATGACGCAAACGCAACAACCAATTTCTCTACACTGGTAAAACACAATCGGAAAGCATTCGTAACCAATGCACTACATGATTTCGATCCTTCGATTGAATCGGTAGAGGCATTGCCCGATGGATTGTATTTGAAAATCGTGGGACTAAAAGAGCTTTTACCCATAAGCATGGCAGGAGATGGTGTACGGCGGATGATAAACATTTTATCAACTATCGCCAGTGAAGATTATAATATCGTGTTTATTGACGAGATAGACAACGGAATGCATTATAGTGCCCACAAATTGATGTGGAAAACAATCTTGAAGTTTGTTTTGGCACACGATATACAGCTTTTTATTACGACTCACAATTTGGATTGCCTTATGGGGCTTAAGAATGCCATGCAGGAAGAAGAACATTTCCGGCAACTGACGCATATATACAACATTGCAAAGACCCGAAATGAAGGATATCAAGCTTATTGCTATGGCTATAGCGAATTGAAAGAAGCAATTGACAACGAAATTGAAATCAGAAGATGAAGGATTTATACCGGATTTTTGTAGAGGGTGACGCTGACAAACGATTCATCGCACAGCTTTTGGAATCTATTTTCAATGAAAACATTCCTTCAGGCAATATCATACCCACACATGGTTATACAAACTTAATTGCTGTAGACAAAGAACGCACATTTATCAATGAAATGCAAAGGACGACAGCGGATGGAGGCATTAATCTCGTCGTATTTGACGCAGACTCCAATTGCGAAACTCGTCGGAGAGAGCTGTCGGATTGGGAAAGACGAAGCAAGGTGAATTTTGAACTATTCTTATTTCCAAACAATTCTAACAGTGGGGAACTGGAAGATTTATTACGACAGATAATCAATCCGGTAAATCAACCGGTCATGGAATGCTGGGATAAATATGAAGATTCCTTGAAAGCAATCAATTTGCCGTGGAAAAATGGTATCCCATTGACAATTCCTGCAAAGAAAACCAGAATCTATGCTTACCTTGAAGCATTATTGGGTTCATCCAGATCCGAAAAAGAGAAGATAAAAGAAGCAAAAAGAGATTATCTGAATAAAAATCATTGGGACCTAAATGCCCAAGCATTGCATAACCTTATTGATTTTTTAGAAAGTAACCTCTCATAAATGCCTTTTAGTTTTCTTCCTTTCCGGAACTGCCCTTCCTCATTTTTTAAAGGAAAAAGGCTCTTCCTGTTAACCTTAACTATCTATTCTATAGCAAATACACTTTCTGTAGCTAATGCTAATCAGGAGTTAAAAGGGAGTTATAGGTAGTTATCGCCCGCCAGTGCGGGCTGGGAGTTAGATGCCAATACCTTTTTGCGCCGCTTCTGTAGAGACGATGTGCACATCGTCTCTACTACGTGGCATATACAAAATGCACAAATAAATACCGCGTGAAGTATAACTCCTGAACGAAATGATAACTCCTGTGAAACATAACTACGTTTAACTCCTGATTCGCATGAAGAATAACTATGATGCCGCTCACGGTACCCGACCGATGAGAGGGCACTTCGTATGGCTTTAACCGGCCAACCTACCATACTATTCATTTAACTACAACGATATGTTATCACTAAGAAATCTCCAGCTTCTGGAAAAGAAGTCGGATATCTCGTCATTGCCCGAAGGCAAGCTGTTGATAAACACCATCAACGCTTATTCTTACGACATGGCGCAGGATAATCCGCTCTTTGCCGAAGCCCTGACAAAAGGCGACGTGCTGATTCCCGATGGAATGAGCATCGTGAAGGCATGCCGGTGGCTGAACGCCCAATCGCAACCCCAAGAACGCATTGCGGGATGGGATTTGTTTGTTGCCGAAATGGAACGGCTGAACGAGAAAGGCGGCAAATGTTTCTTTATGGGCAGCAGCCCGCAGACGCTTGCCCGCATCAAGGAACATGCGGCAAAGGAATATCCACGCATCGAGGTGGAAACCTACAGTCCGCCCTATAAACCGGTGTTCTCTGACGAGGACAACGCTGCCATTATCACTGCTGTCAACCAAGCCAACCCGGACTTGCTATGGATAGGCATGACCGCCCCCAAACAGGAGGTGTGGGCTTATACGCACTGGGACAAACTGCATATCCAGTGCCATGCAGGCACCATCGGCGCTGTATTCGACTTCTTCGCAGGAACAGTGGAACGTGCCCCGAAGGAATGGCAAGACAGTGGCTTCGAATGGCTGTACCGCTTACTGAAAGAACCGAAGAGGATGTGGCGACGGTACATCATCGGGAACGCACGCTTCCTTTGGCTGATATTCATGGAAAAGATGAATTAGCCGGCAATTATCCTTTAGGACTTAGAAGCTGTTTTGAATTTATCGTGCGATGATTTGGGATGAGTTTTTGAGGCATTTTCGCTTCTGTGATGAGGAAGATAGCGGGCTATCTGACGAAGAACAGGAGCGAAAAGGACCAAAAAATCGCCCAAAGCACACACGAAAACGGATACATCAAGCCAAGAAAAACTTTTTGGAGAAATTCAAAACAGCTTCTTAACTTCTATCACCTCATTTTATGGAAAAAATAGACTACCGCAAACGGGATGACTCTCTGATAAAGACACTGGTCATGCTGGGAGACCTGTTGCTCTGCAACGTGCTGTTCAGCATTGCCTGCCGGATAAGCGGACTGCATGAAGACGCGGCATCACTGCAATCGCACCTGCTCATCACTGCCGTATATTTCGGTTGTACGGTGAACGGAGGCATCATCCTGCACTTTAAGAAAGTGCGCAACTACCAGATTGTGGGGCGCGTGCTGCGAAACGTATTCTTCTTCTCCATCGTGGCAACCGCAATGCTGTACTGGGGTAAATTCACTTTTCCAGAATGGAGCATCTATGCTGCCTACCTCGTTGCGATGCTGGTAGTGATTTCCGGTTTCCGGCTGGGCATACGAAAATTCATCAAATGCTACTGGCAGAAGAACCAACGCAAGAATGGCGTGGTATTTGTGGGCAGTACGGAGAACAACGTGACACTGCATCATGAGCTGGTGGATGATCCGTCTATCGGGTATCGGGTATACGGTTACTTCGACGCACAGCCTAACAAAAACTTTCCGGAGGAATGTGCCTATCTCGGCACAACGGCTGACGTTATCCCTTACCTGCAAACGCATGAAGCGCAGGTGCGCAACCTGTACTGCTGCCTGCCCTCCCGGCAAAAGGACGAGATACTGCCCCTCATCACGTATTGCGAGAACCACCTGGTAAGGTTCTACAGTGTGCCCAACGTGCGCAACTACCTGTACCACCGCATGCACTTCAGCATGATGGGCAGTGTGCCTTGCCTGAGCCTGCACGAAGAACCGCTCGGCTGGATAGAGAACCGGATGCTGAAACGTGCCTTCGACATCGTGTTCTCACTGGCTTTCCTCTGCACGCTGTTTATCCCGATACTTATTGTGGTAAGCATCATCACCAAGCTGACCATGCCCGGCCCGGTATTCTTCCGGCAAAAAAGAACCGGGCTGAACGGCAAAGATTTTTACTGCCTGAAGTTCCGCAGCATGAAGGTGAATGCCCAGGCAGACACCTTACAGGCAACCCGTAACGACCCACGAAAGACCAAGTGGGGGGACATCATGCGCAAGACGAACATCGACGAGCTGCCGCAATTCATCAACGTGCTGATAGGCGACATGAGCATAGTGGGTCCGCGCCCTCACATGGTGAAACATACGGAGGAATACTCGAAACTTATAGACAAATACATGGTGCGGCATTTCATCAAACCGGGCATTACGGGCTGGAGCCAAGTAAACGGCTTCAGAGGGGAAACCAAAGAACTGGAACAGATGGAGGGACGCATCCAGGGCGACATCTGGTACATCGAGCACTGGAGCTTCGGACTGGACCTCTACATCATCTACAAGACCGTAGCAAACGTCTTCCACGGAGACAAGGATGCATATTAGGTTTGTGAGTTTTATGAATATCCGCAAACAGCCAATGTAGGGGCGTATTGCATACGCCCAGATGCGCCAACTTATCTACGTGGACGCTTTCGGGCGTATGCGATACGCCCCTACAAGTTATTGGCAAAATGAGGACATTCAAAAAACTTAAAAACTCAAAAACTCAATATCCATGTCAACCCTCAGCGATAAAGAAACCGAATTATTTTTGGACGAATTAGAAAAATCAAGCGGCAGCGGAATCAACTTCAAAGACCTGATGTACCTCTGCCTTGCCAAATGGTATTGGTTTGTCATCTCTTTAGTAGTCCTGTTAGGATTTACCGCATTGCATTTGCTCACTACCCCACCGGTCTATACCCGCTCGGCGTCCCTGCTTATCAAAGAAGACAGCAAAGGAAACTCCCTGTCCAATTCCGCGGGTGTATTAGGCGATTTGGATTTGTTCCAGACCAATACCAATGTAAACAATGAAATGCAGTCGTTGCAATCGCCTGCCGTGATGTACGACGTGGTGAAACGCCTGCACCTGAACATCAACTATTCCACCGACGGCACTTTCTACAAACAGGTGTTGTACGGGCAAGCCTGCCCCTACGAAGTGGAGTTCTTCGACCTGCTGGACAACGAGGGAGCTTCGCTCACCATCCTTCCCGTTTCCGGCAACAAAGGCGTGGAACTGACCGACTTTGTACGCGGTGAAGATGAATCCGGACAAACCGTCAAAGCCTTGTTCAACGATACCGTATCCACCCCCGTGGGCAGGCTGCTGGTCAAACCTATGGCGGGTGCGGAAACATGGAAGGAGGCGGTCTATGTATCCCGTTCCGGTTTGCAAAGCACCGCTGCAGCCTATTCAGACAAGCTGAACGTGGCGTTGAACGACGAGAAGTCCACCGTCATCAACCTTTCGTTGGAAGACGTGTGCATCCAGCGTGCCGAAGACGTGCTCAATACCCTGATAGCCGTCTACAACGAAAACTGGGTGAAAGACAAGAACCAGATAGCCGTCAGCACCTCCATGTTCATCAACGAGCGTTTGGGAGTCATCGAGCAGGAATTGGGGAACGTAGACGAGAACATCTCTTCTTACAAGAGCGAGAACCTGCTGCCCGACGTGCAGGCAGCCGCCAGCATGTACATGACGCAAAGCAGCGAAACCAGTTCGCAAATCCTCGCCTTGAGCACCCAGCTTGCCATGACCCGCTACGTGCGCAACTACCTCACCGGAGGCAACAGCCGCAACCAGCTGCTCCCTGCCAATTCCGGCATTGAAAGTTCCGGCATCGAGAAACAGATAGCAGACTACAACGCCCTGCAACTGCAACGCAACAACCTCGTGGCGAACAGTAGCGAAAGCAACCCGTTGGTGGTAGACCTCGACCAGTCGTTGCAGAACATGCGGCGTGCCATCATTTCCTCCATCGACAACCACATTACTACGCTGAATACCCAACTGCGCGCCTTGCAGCAAAGCGAGCGGCAGACCACGGCAAGGATAGCTGCCAATCCTTCTCAGGGCAAATACCTGCTCTCGGTAGAACGCCAGCAGAAAGTGAAAGAGGCTCTCTACCTGTTCCTCTTGCAGAAACGTGAGGAAAACGAACTGTCACAGGCTTTCACCGCATACAACACCCGCGTCATCATGCCGCCCACTGGCAGCATGGTGCCTACCGCCCCCGATAAAAAGAAATTCCTCCTGATAGCCTTTGCCTTGGGGCTTTTCATCCCCATAGGGGTCATCTTCGCCCGCGAGCAGCTGAATACCAAAGTGCGCGGACGGAAAGACCTGGAATCGCTGTCCTTGCCTTTTGCCGGAGAAATTCCCTTGGCAGGCGGTAAGAAGAAAGGAGACAAAGAGGAAACGGCAAAAACCGTTCTTATCCAACAGGGCAGCCGCGACATCATCAACGAAGCGTTCCGCGTGTTGCGTACCAATCTGGAGTTCATGCTCGATGCAGGCCATACGGGAAAAGCCGATGTCATCCTTTTCACCTCGTTCAATCCCGGCAGCGGAAAAACGTTCCTTGCCATCAATACTGCCGCCAGCTTTTCCCTGAAAGGCAAAAAGATACTGGTAATAGACGGCGACTTGCGCCGTGGCTCCCTTTCGCACTACCTGCGTTCACACGCCAAGGGGCTGAGCGACTATTTAGGCAAACGGGAAGAGAATCCGCAGACGCTGATACAAGAGATGCCCGGCTATCCCGGACTGCACATCCTGCCCGTGGGCACCATCCCGCCCAATCCTACCGAACTGCTTGCCGAACCGCGCCTGAGCACGTTGATAGAACGGATGCGGGACGAATACGACTGCATCTTCATCGACTGTCCGCCCATCGAGATTGTAGCGGACACGCAAATCATCGAGAAACTTGCCGACCGCACCCTCTTCATCGTCCGTGCCGGCTTGCTGGAGCGCGACATGCTGCCCGAACTGCAACGCGCTTACCAAGAGAAACGTTTCAAGAACATGGCAGTCATCCTGAACGGTACCGAAGGAGGCGGCAACCGTTATGGCTACCGATACGGGTATAAGTACGGATACCATTATGGGTACGGGAAAAAGTAACTACTATGTGGCTGTTCCGAAAGAAGCAGACATTGGCAGAAAGCGGGTTCTTCCGTGGCTTCGTTGATTGGCATAGCCACATCCTGCCCGGTGTAGACGATGGGGTGGAAACCCTGGAAGAAGCCCTGCAAATCCTTGCCGTATACGAACAGTTAGGCGTGAAAGACGTGTGGCTTACACCGCACATCATGGAAGATATCCCCAATACGACCGCCCGTTTGCGCGAACGCTTTGCCGAACTGCAGGCTGCGTACCCGAGAAATATCACCTTACACCTTGCCGCCGAGAACATGCTGGACAACCTGTTCGAGGAACGCCTGGCAAAGAATGACCTTTTGCCCATGGGCGATAACGGCGACCACCTTTTGGTAGAGACCAGTTACTTCAATCCGCCGATGGGCTTGCAAAACATCCTGATGCGGATTAAGGCCAAAGGCTATTACCCCATACTGGCACATCCCGAACGTTATGTATACATGGAGGAGGCCGAATACCACCGACTGAAGGCTATGGGCGTAAAGTTTCAGTTGAACCTGCCTTCTTTAGCCAAGATGTATACGGCGGATGCAGGGGAAAAAGCCGGTTGGCTGCTGAAAAACGGTCTGTATGATTTTGTGGGCAGCGACCTGCACCGTCTGACCATTTGGGAAGAAAAAGTTTTTAGCAAACAAATTCCGGAAAACACGTTGCGGATGTTACGGAACATCCCGGCAGCACATCTTCCGGAATAAGATAATAAGATAAAGAGATCAAGGATTCAGGTCACGATACTCCCTCACGGCATCGAAGCACGGACAGGCCTTTTGCGGGTCCAGCTCCCTGTGTCCGACGATCAGGGCGTTGGGGTATCTCCGGTGAAGCTGTTCCAGCAGGCTGCGCAAGGCAGTACGTTGCGCTTCCGTTCTCGTGTCTGTCGGCTTTCCGTCCGCAGACAAGCCGCCGATATAACAGACGCCTATCGAGTACCGGTTGTGGCGTTTGCAATGCGCTCCCACCATTTCTTCCGGCCTGCCGGGTTCAACCGTCCCGTCCGTAGGAATGACGTAGTGATATCCACAACCTATCCAGCCCAAGGAACGGTGGTAGCGGTCAATGTCTGCCATCCGGAGGGCACTGCCCGCCTTGTTGGCGGAACAGTGTACGATAATCAGGGTAATGGGTCTCATAAGTTTTTGAGTTTTTGAGTTTTTGAGTTCTTAAGTTTTTGAGTTCTTAAGTTTTTGCGCACTTGTCACACCGGATTTGCAATCCAGCGTGACATTGGGTTGTCAATTGAAACTACAAATTCGCTGCCATACCACCGGCAACACCGGTTATCAGCAGTTCAACCAGCTTTACGATGTAAAGCAACACTTTTTTCCAACTTGTTTTCATACGTGTAGTCTTTAAATAAATGAACAATATAAATTGCATAAGCTTTGAAGTGAATCCGCCGAGAATGCCGGCAGTTCTCAGCGGATAGGTGGATTAGTCTAAACCACCGGTGCCTTCCGAGGCATCGTTGCCCGTTCCGCTACGCTTGGCTGCTTCCAAGTCTACGGTTGCCTCTCCGGCTTTCTCCGCCTTAACGGTGGCTTTTTGTGCCTTACGGCTCGCCACAAGGTTGAACGTGGCTTTGCCGATCATGTTCTCAAAGTCGGGTCCGGGTGTAAAGACCAGGTTCACTGCCTTGATATTGGCGGCGGTAAACTTCTCCATACTGTCAGCACTCTCGCAACTGATGGAAGCGTGGAAGGTGCCCAGTTCGCCCAAGGCAATCTTGTTACCGTTCAGCACCTGCTCTACAATGCAGTTGCACAGGTCGCTCACCACCCCCTTGAATGTACCCCGCGTAAAGACGGCATTGTGCGCTGCCAGGTGGTTGATAAACTTGTCGCCGTCCCAATTTTCGCGAATTTGCAGCCGGGCATAGGCTCTTTCGCCGGCTTCGGGTGTCAGGTGGTTGGTCTGCAGGTAAACACTGTAATCTAACATAATACGTTCCTTTCTTTTTTTAATGGTAAAACTTCGGGTTACTTGTCTTTCGTGATGTCTGCGCGCTTCATCCTTTCGACACAACAAAGATAAGGCGCCGGAAGCGCGGTTTGCAAATCCGTTGAAAGGCGTTTATCATCCGTTTAGCATCGGTTGAATTCCGTTGAGGATTCGTTGAACCAAACAAGCAAAAGCCCTATGGAAGACAGCAAACAGATTGTATTCAATATCTATGGAGGCAGCCAGCAGATAAACCCTACGGCTGCCACAGCTATCCAGAATTACTACGGCGACCAGTTCGCCGCCGAGAAGCTGCGCGAGGAATCCCTCAACCTATCCGGTCTTCCGCCCGAAGCGCAAGCGTTGGCAGTCCATATCAGCCATACCGGGAACCTTCCTCGCTACGTCGCCCAGCTCGCGCAATGCGAGTCGGCAAGCGCGCTGGCGGATGTGGCGATGCTCCTGCTGGAACAAGAGGACAAAGTGATATGAACGAAATCGACATGTATGGCGGAAACGCCCAGATAAATCCCTCAGCCACCCAAGCCATACAGAACAACTACTTCGGCACGCCCGTCCCCCTTCATGAGACGGCTTCCGCCCGTACCGTAGTCGTGCTTGGTGCCGGAGTGGATGCAGCCATCGGCTTTTCCGCGCCATGCAGCCTGGTGCCCAAGATAACCGAGTGGCTGGAGACGGAAGAAGGAAAGGCGGTGGACGCGGCACTGCACAAACGGCTCAAAGGCTTGCGTTTCAGTTATGCCAGGTTCGTAGACAACGCCATCGAACGACTTGCCCACGACCTCGACCGGGAACGCGAGACCATTTGCGGCAACATCAGCCGGGAACTGGAGCAGAACGATTGCCTCGATGAAGGACAACGTAAGATGGGGCAGCTTATCGTCCGTCTTTTCCATAAGATTACCGAAGTGAAAGCCGGTGCTGCCATCGACGAGGAGACGGAAGCACTGATCCGCGAAGTGACGGGCATCGACCCGACCGAAGAAACCATCATCGACTTCTCGCACGTCAGCTATACCAAGACGTTCGAAGGCATCATCAAGTACATCCTGCAAACCAGCCTGCACGACACGGAGAATCCCATCCTGCGCCATGTGTACACCAACCTGCTCGACATCGGTCAACTCCTGGCGCAACATTTCTACGGCTTCTTCGCCAACAAGCAGAGCGAAATCAAGACGTACCTGTACATCGCCTGGACGCTGTGGGCATACCTCGTCCACGAAGAACAGACGCTGGCAGTCCCAAACGAGAACGGACCCGCATTCCCGGTATACGGGCAATTGTGTGGCAAAGCACAGATACAGGTCATCACCTTTAATTATACTACGTTGGCAGCATCCGCTTCGCCCACGGCAATCTATTTCAACGGCAACCTGACCGGCTATGTGGACATCGAGAACAAGAACGACCTGCAGGTGGAAAACCTGCACGCCCTCGACCTCACCCGCTTCTTCCAAGACCGCCTGGCTGGCGAGTTGAGCCTGGAAGGCGACCGCATCGCCCTCCCCATCCCGTCGTTCATGCCGCCGCTGAAGCTGAAACCCGTCATCACGGGCAAGTATGTCACGACATGGTACCGCACGGCGGAAGCCCTCACCCATGCCAAGCGCATCCTCGTTTTGGGGCATTCCCTTCGTGGAGGCGATGCCTTCTTCAACGACATGCTGCGTGCCAACCGCCTTGCGGACATCCTCGTCATCGCCCGCGACATGGAAGCGGCTTGCAAAGACATCTGCGCCACCCTCCAGCAACCGGCAAACCGGTACACCCCCATTACAATACAGGGGCATCCGGCAAGGAAGTACGACAACCGCATCACGGTGATTGGGGCAGACTTGGCAGAGATAGATTTAAGGGAGTGGTTGGAATAAGAAATTATGAATATCCGCAAACAGCCAATGTAGGGGCGTATCGCATACGCCCAGATGCGCCAACTTATCTACGTGAACACTTTCGGGCGTATGCGATACGCCCCTACAGGCAATTTGGCAAAATGAGGATATTCATGTTTCTAAGTCTGAGTTACCCACCGTCAAGTTAGAAGTGCAACTCCTCCACCGCCTTCCTCCGTCCTTGGAG
>ERZ827181.1227-NODE-1227-length-29010-cov-3.943913_pt1 | contig 29010 bp, 33 predicted proteins | sample MGYA00519778_ERZ827181 | MGnify/ENA primary metagenome ERZ827181 (study PRJEB31778, sample SAMEA3449273) | human gut metagenome | biome: human gut; feature: human-associated habitat; material: faeces | place: United Kingdom | collected 2010/2012 ...
TTTTATTATGTGACGAATTGCTAATACTAATAATATTAAAATAATACTGCCAATAATATAATTTACCATACTATCACTTCCTTATATAATCATAATTAATAAATAAATTAATTAATGAGCATTACTTAATTGTTTTTCACTTTTAACATCTTTTCCTGATAGTACTGCAAGTGAAATTGCAATTATTGCTACTAAGATTGAGCCAATTGCACCAAATAAACTTCCAGTACCAGCAATAAAGCTTCCAACTTGATTAATTATTAATGCAACTATATATGAAGTTAATGTTTGGAAACCTATAGTAATCCACATCCATTTCCAAGATCCCATTTCTCTTTTAATAGCACCAATTGCAGCAAAACAAGGAGCATTAAGAATATTAAATGCAATGAAAGCAAATCCACTAGCTGCTGTAAACATTGTTCCAACTTGAGTCATTAATGCTGGAGTGTCTTCTGCAGCTTCAGCAATACCAAATAAAACACCAAATGTTCCAACAACATTTTCTTTTGCAACTAAACCAGATAAAGTAGCAACAGCTGATTGCCAATTTCCAAATCCAAGTGGAGTAAATAATGGAGCAATAACTTTTCCAATGCTTGCAAGTATGCTATCTTGAGCATCTACCATTTGTAATGACCAGCTAAATGAACTTGTAAACCAAATTACTGCACAAGCAACAAATATTATTGTACCAGCTTTTATTATAAATGCTTTTGCTCTATCCCACATATGAATTAATACACCCTTAAGACTTGGTATATGATATTGAGGAAGTTCCATTACGAATGGAGCAGGTTCACCTTTAAATACTTTTGTTTTATTTAAAATTATTCCACATATTATTATCATGAATATTCCTAGAAAATAAACACAAGGTGCTACCCAAGATGCTCCACCAAAAATTGCACCTGTAAATAGTGCAATTATAGGAATTTTAGCACCACAAGGTATGAAAGTTGTAAGCATTATTGTAATTCTTCTATCTTTATCATTTTCCATTGTACGAGTAGCCATTATACCTGGAACTCCACATCCTGAACTAATAAGTACTGGAATAAATGATTTTCCTGAAAGGCCAAATTTACGGAAAATTCTATCCATTATAAATGCAATTCTTGCCATATATCCACAGTCTTCTAAGATAGACAGGAATAAGAATAAGATTGCCATCTGAGGAACGAATCCAAGGACAGCTCCTAAACCACCAATGATACCATTAACGATCAGATCCTGGATTGCTGCGCTTGCACCGATTCCTTCTAAGAAGCTTTGAGCGGCTGGCTGGATCATCTCACCTACAAATGTATCATTTGTCCAGTCTGTTACTAATGTACCGATCGTTGTTACAGAAATATAGTATACAACAAACATGATCGCGATAAAGATCGGAATACCTAAGATACGGTTTGTCACGATACGGTCAATCTTATCAGAGATCGTTAATTTTTCTCCGCTCTTCTTCACTGTAGTAGAAACGATCTTCTGGATAAACTGGTAACGTCCATCTGTTACGATACTTTCCATATCATCGTCTTCAGCTTTTTCAATCTTTGTTCTGTTATCTTCTACTACTTTTGCACCATTTCCTGAAAGTACTACGCTTTCTGCTACTTTGCTGTCATTTTCCAAGAATTTAACTGCATACCATCTTCTCTTATCTTCAGAAATAGATGATGGAAGTACATTTTTAACTTCAGCGATCGCTGCCTCTACGTCTTTAGAGAAAATCTCTTTTGGCAGATCTACGGTATTCTTCTTCGCAACTTTGATCGCTTCTTCTACTACTTCATCAAGACCTTTTCCTTTTAATGCGGATGTCTCAACGATTGGACAGTTTAATAACATAGAAAGACGTTCCACATCAATTTTGATCCCTCGTTTTTCTAATAAATCTGCCATATTTAAAGCGATGACAACTGGTACACCAGTTTCGATCAGCTGTGTTGTCAGATATAAGTTTCTCTCGATGTTAGTTGCATCAACTAAGTCGATGATAACATCTGGATTTTCATTTAGTAAGAAGTCTCGGCTGACTACTTCTTCTAATGTATATGGTGAAAGAGAATAGATACCTGGAAGGTCAGTGATCGTGATGTCTTCCCCTTTTCTCTTTCCTTTTAATTTACCTTCTTTTTTTTCTACGGTAACACCTGGCCAGTTACCAACATACTGGTTAGCTCCTGTCAGGGCATTGAACATGGTAGTTTTACCACAGTTCGGGTTACCCGCAAGTGCGATATTAATAGCCATTTCTTTTTTACCTCCCTGGGGAATTGCTTCCCTCTTAAATAATAGCTTTTCTTGATATTAGATATTACTAACTTTTATTAGATACTACTAACTCTTATGTATTAAGCTTCTTTAACTAATACACACTGAGCATCATTCTTTCTTACAGAAAGTTCGTATCCTCTGACTGTAATTTCAACAGGATCTCCAAGAGGAGCTACTTTGCGGATAAAAATTTCGCTTCCTTTTGTGATTCCCATATCCATAATACGACGTTTGTAAGCACCGTCTCCATCGATCTTTGCAACTATAACTGTGCTTCCAACTGCTGCGTCTCCTAAAGTCATGGTCATATCTCCTTTCTTCTCAATATTTCATTGTCTTCAAATCTATCAAGCATCTATCAAATAAACCGCTACGTGACAATTTATTCCTATAAACGCAATATAACAAACATATTAAACCATAATATGTCTAGCCATATCCTTATTAATTGCAACTCTGGAGTCTTTAATGTTCACAATGACATTTCCTCCAATTGCTGATAATACAGTTACTTCTGCTCCTTGTACAAAACCAAGATTTGCTAAGAATCTTCTTGTTTCTTCACTTCCACCGATTCTCTGAATTGTACATGTTTCTCCAATTCCAACCATAATCAAAGGCATGATATCTTCCCCTTTTTCTCTATTATTGTTAGTTGTAACTATCTTTTGTTAGTGTAAACTAATTTCCTTTTACAATTTGTTAGTATATTCTAACTTCAAAATACTGTCAAGGGGTTTTTTATATTTTTTCGTTATGCAATTTCACAACGTTGCTCTAAAATTTCTGTTAATGCAGCCTGACTGCTTGAGTGACTTCTTACTACTTCAATATTTTTATTCTTTGCTTCACTGACAGCACAACGTACCATTTTGTGTGAAACTGTGTTCGTAAATAATACGACTAAATCCGGGTTTCCAATTTTCTTATTCAGACATGATGGCATCTGTGTAAATATCTTTGCCTTGCAGTTATGCTTCTTACAGATTGTTTCATACTGACGTACCATGCGGTCATGTCCTCCAATAATTACAATACTCATTTTGTGTTCCCTCCTTCTAGATATTGTCTTGCTGTTTTTAATACAGCCGGACATATGATCCATACGCCCGGCTGTTTATTTTCTTATTCTTTATTTATAAATTAGATTGCTGCCAGCTGTTTACCCATGGCTTTTAATTCATCCTGAGCATCTTCATCTGGAGCTTCCTGACAGATTGCGTCTTCTCCGCCAACAACAGTTGCTCCTGCTCCTTCCATCTGCTCTACCCAGTTTCTCATCCATTCTCCGTCTCCCCATCCGTAAGATCCGAATAATCCGATTGTTTTTCCTGAAGCGAATCCGCAGACTTCTTCAACAAATGGTTCCATTGTTGATTCTTCTAACTGTTCAACTCCCATAGATGGGCATCCAAGTGCAAATGCTTTTGCATCTTTTAAATCTGCTGCGCTGATATCGTCTACAGAAACAACTTTTGCCTCAGCTCCGCCTTCTTTGATTCCCTCTGCAACATATTCTGCCATTTCTGCTGTATTTCCTGTTCCTGTCCAAAATGCAACGATTACTTCGCTCATGACTTATCCTCCTAATGATTGTCTTTCTTTTTTGTTTGAATGTTTTATTTTTAGTTAAGCATACCTAGGTACCTGATAATTTGTGTACATGTCGACGAGTTCTTTAAAACTCTTTCCGTATTCCACAAGTTTGACCATCTGAAAACGAACTTTATCGTAAACTTCAAAGACCTTTTTCGTCTGAGAAAGGTTATCGTAAACCTTCCAGTAGCTGCAATATAAACAATTTTGTCCGTTGTTTTTGATAAATCCGATCACATCACATAATGGATATCCGAGAATCAAGCCAAGTTCATGTGGAAAATCTGCCTGCCCTGCTTTGTAAAGCCTGTAACGATTCTTAAGTGTATAAAGGATATTTTGAATCTGAAAGGATGAATAGCCGCAGTGTTTTAAAAATCTTTGGTTTTCTGAATCCATCAGATACTGGTTAACTTGCTGTTCACGATACAGCAGCCAGAGACATTTACCATTTCCTGAATAGATCAGTCCACACTTGATATCACTTCCCGCAAGTGACTGAATTAATTCTTTTGAGTCAATATAGTCTAGAGTTACTGCATTGGATGGCTTTAGCCCTGCAAGCACAGGTGCACAATGCATCGCCATCTGCATCTGCATACATTTTTTCCATTTTACATGACTTAATTCTACTTGATATCTCATCGATTCCTCCTTTGGTTAGTCTTAACTAACTATTTGCATCATACACCTATACGATGGATTTGTCTATAGCAAAAAATGAGAAGATTTATCACTATATTTTCTGCTTTTATAGTCATTAATCTTCCCATTTTTATATCTTTTATTCTATTTTCATATCCATTAATACAATCGGTCCAAACACTTTCCTATCGTATCAACTGATTTACACGTTCCGATGCTTCTTTGATCGCTCTGCCTTGTTCTTCTGTAATATTTTGTGGTTTGATCCGTTTCATCGAATGTTTCAGATCACTAATTGCTGATTTCAACTCTGATCTTTGTTCTCTGGATAATTCTTTTTTATGCTGGGCTAAATATGCCTCACCCTTATAAAGCATATTTTCTCCCTCATTATAACTTCCTATCGCATCACGTTTTTCCTGATCTTCGGATTCATATGCCTTAGCATCTTCCATTGCTCGTTCTATGTCTTTATCTGACATATTAGAACTTGCTGTGATCGTAATGGACTGTTCTTTTCCTGTCGCAAGATCTTTGGCAGATACATTCAGAATTCCATTGACATCGATATCAAATGTTACTTCGATCTGTGGAACCCCACGCATGGCTCTCTTGATCCCTTTTAATTTAAAAGTTCCAAGGACCTGATTGTCCCTTGCCATCGCACGCTCTCCCTGCAAAACTTTGATTTCTACAGTTGTCTGGAAATTTGCTGCTGTCGTAAAGATCTGACTGTACCTTGTTGGGATTGTAGAATTTCGGTCGATCAATCTAGTTGCAACGCCTCCAGCTGTCTCAATGGATAAGGACAACGGTGTAACATCCATTAATAAAATCTCATTTAACCCTGCTTCCCCTGCGATCTTTCCACCCTGAATTGCTGCACCCAGAGCTACACATTCATCTGGATTCATATTCTTGCTTGGTTCTTTACCTGTTAACTGTCTTACTTTCTCTGAAACTGCTGGCATTCTGGTAGAACCGCCAACTAACAGTACCATATGAAGTTCGCTGGTACTGATTCCTGCATCAGATAACGCCTGATGAACTGGTCCTGCTGTCTGATCGATCAAATCTGAAGTCAGTTCTTCAAATTTGGATCTGGTTAATGTGATATCCATATGTTTAGGGCCATCTTTCCCTACTGCGATAAATGGCAGATTAATCTGTACAGTCATAGAAGAAGATAATTCTTTCTTTGCTTTTTCTGCCTCTTCTTTGATTCTCTGAACAGCTGTCTGATCCTTGGACAGATCGATCCCTTCTGCTTTTTTAAATTCCCCGATCAGATAATTCATGATCCTTTGATCAAAATCATCTCCTCCAAGATGATTATTTCCAGCCGTTGCCAGTACTTCGACAACTCCATCACCAATCTCGATCACCGAAACGTCAAAAGTTCCTCCACCAAGATCATATACCATGATCTTCTGGGATACGGATTTGTCTAGTCCATACGCCAATGCAGCAGATGTCGGTTCGTTAATGATACGTTCCACACTTAATCCCGCAATCTTTCCAGCATTCTTTGTAGCCTGTCTCTGAGCATCGCTAAAATAAGCTGGTACTGTGATCACGGCTCTCGTTACTTCTTCCCCGAGATAGCTTTCTGCATCCTTTTTTAATTTGGCCAGGATCATCGCTGAAATTTCTTCTGGTGTATATTTCTTCCCATCAATTTTTACTTTACGATCTGTTCCCATCTGACGTTTTACGGATGCAACTGTACGACTCACATTCGTTACCGCCTGTCGTTTTGCTGGATCTCCAACCAGTCGTTCTCCATTTTTCGCAAATGCCACTATTGATGGCGTGGTTCTTCCACCTTCTGCATTTGAGATCACAACTGGTACTCCACCTTCCATCACTGCTACACAAGAATTTGTTGTTCCCAAATCTATTCCTATTACTTTGCTCATAGTCTTCCCTCCTAAATCAGTGTTGTTTTACAGATCAACACCAGTATCTGCCACCGAGACAACAGTTGCACATCAAATTTAACATGCACATCTTCATACACCAGTCTCCACCTGTGGAATATGGATTCTGATAAGTACTTTGTCTTTGCTGATACCAAGAACCATTTCCTTGCAGCTGTTGTAATAACATCTGATATTCATAATTATCAGGTTCCATGGAAACTGCCTGTTTTGCATGTTCCATAGCAGTTACATTATTTCCAAGGCCTTGATTGGCAGCTGCACTGTAATAGTACCATCTCGCATTTCTTCTGGCTGGTTCCATGCCATCTAAAACATTCCTTGCTTCCTGATAATAACCATTCCTTACATAATTACCTGCTGCTCTTAAATGCGTGTCCTTCTCATATCCTGTCGTTGTCTTCTGTCTTTGCTGAGCTCCACCATTTGTGTAATAGCCACTAAATTGTCCAAAAATATCCTCAAATGGATTCCATTCTCCATACGGATTTCCTTGTTGATTTCCATATGGATTCCCTTGTCCACCATAAGGATTCCCCTGACTCTGGTATCCACCATAAGAACTTTGGCTGTATCCGGTTGTTTTCTCCTTCATAACCTGTTGATAAGCTTGCTGGAGCTCTTTAAATTTCTCCTCAGCTGCCTTTGGATTATCAAGATTGGCATCTGGATGGTATTTTCTGCTTAATCTTTTATATGCTTTTTTTATTTCTTCTTCTGAAGCACCTCTTTGCACTCCTAGAATTTCATATGGATCAGACATTCTTTTCTTCCTTTTCTTTTTCTCGTTTCTCTCGTACCTGTTCGTATCGATACCATACTCCGGAATATAAGACATTTCTCAATATATCTATATCATCGATCAGTGGAAGCTGTTCAAAAGCTTTCGAACACTCTGCCATCATCATCGTTAGAATCTGATGGATCATATCTTCAAATTCCGGTTTTGTATATATATTTTTCAGTGGATTATAGTTGTGATTCTTCAGATCATCTTCAATATCTTCATATGCATCCATCAAATAAATGAATTTACCAAGAAAAAATCCAAATTGATTCAGAAGTTCTTTCCACTCATCATCCTGATACAACATGATCTCTGCCATGATCTTTCCAAACATCCCTGACATCTGGTCGATATCCTGATTGTCTTTTTTCTCTTCTTCTGACAGCTTTTCTAATATATCATTGATCTTATTCCATTTTTCCCTATAAAAATTTCTGGAAAACCCACTTTTATGGTATAAAATTTTTTCTAATACCAACTTCTCTAATTTGCGGTCATCATTCCAATCATCTTTACATTTGTAATAAGTTAACAAAATATTCATGTGTGCGACATAATCCGTGATATTGTTTACTCTTTCCTCATGTTTTTGCAATGGATGTGTGACACATCGCTTCATACTCTTTGTTGTTTCTAATTCATAAAGACTGGTTAAGGTCATCAATACAAAGACCATATCATAGGAAAGTGTGATCTGACCAAACTTTCCATAATGTTCTTTTAATTTTCTGCACAAACCACAATAGTATCCGTGATAGACATCGAATTCGCGGAATTTCATCTCTGGTTTGTTGACAATGATATACCCAAACATTTTAGCTCCTCTTTACGAATGTGGTACGACACTTTGGACAACGAACTTCTATCTTTCCTTTTCCTCTTGGAATTCTGATCTTCTGTCCACATCCTGGACATTTGTAAATATGGTAGTTCTTCATCTGCTGTGCTTTGTATTTTCTATTGCTCCAGAGTCCCCGCATATTGGATGTTTTATTCAGGAACCATCTGTTTTCTTCGGCTCGTTTATAGATGTTTCTTGAAAACATACGGATATAGCAATAAATCAAAAGTGCTAATGCAATCCAATAAAAAATACGGCTAAGTGATACTACGCCGCCAAATACGATTCTTCCTGTAAATAGTGATAGTACAAATGCTGCTAAAATAATCTTCATTAAAAAGCGGTTCAGATCGTCATTTCCGTATCTGCCCTGCATGAATTGGTTGAATTTATCTCTCATAGACTTCTCCTTCTTTGATATCTGTTCTATTATGGATATCACATTTAAGTATAATGGTAATTATACGCAAACCTATGCAGAATAGCAATGAATTGGTTGTAAAGAAATTATAAATTTTATTTTATAATTGCATCATGAATCATGGAAGAATACCTGCAGCTGATCTACTGCAGGTATTCTTCCATGATCTTCTTTGTTTTATTGACCACGTATCCACTTCCACCTCGTTTCTTCACGTTTTCTGTCATGGATACCAGTTCCAATGCTTCCCTATTGTTTGTTGCTGGCATTATGGTCACAAACCAGCCGATTTCTGTTCCTTTTGTGTCTGTCTGTGATTGTTTGATCTCTGCAGTTCCTGTCTTTCCTCGAAGATCTACCCCTTCTATGTTCGCTGCGTGTCCCGTACCAGAGGGATCTCTGATTACTTGTCGCATAGCTTCATTTACAGTATTCACAGCTTGTTTGGTAAATATAGTTTCCTTTAATACTTGTTTTTTTGATCCGTTTTCTTTGACCAGATACGGTTTCAGCATATTACCATTATTGGAAAATGCTGTGTAGATTGCTGCCATATGTACCGGGTTTACCATCATTTTCCCCTGTCCATATCCACTGTCAGCTAACTGAATATCGGAAGTAAATCCTTCACTTCCATAGGATGAAGCGTTTAGTCCAAATGTAAATTTCAGACTTTCTCCAAAACCTAAGTTGTCAAGCTGATCCTTCAAGGTATCTTTTCCTATCTTCAGGGCTGCTTTTGCAAAATAAATATTGTCAGAATAGATCATTGCATTTTGCAGATTATGCCCATTATAATCGTGCAATGTTGTTACATAATAACCACCCCAGCTTTTATCCTTCTGCCAGCGTTTTCCACTATTTCCAAAGTCATCATTTGCACGAAATTTATTCTGGCTTAGCCCTATCGCTGCTATGATCGGTTTGATGGATGATCCTGGTGCAAATGTTGCTTTAAAGCGATTTTGCATTGGTAGTCTTTGATCGCTATTGATCACATTCCATTTCTTCTGGCTCATTCCTAAGATAAATGCCTGTGCATCATAAGACGGAGTACTTACAAGTGCCTTGACCTCTCCTGTTGAAGGATTCAATGCAACATGAGCACTTTTATCATTTTTATACTGTTCGTAAATAGCCTTTTGCAAACTACTGTTGATCGTTGTTGTTAAATCCTTTCCATCTGTCTGAGATCTGACCGCCAGTGACTGTTTTTTCTGTCCATTAGAATCTTCTATGTATATCTCTAAACCATTCGTGCCAGAAAGCTGCTCATCATATAATTTCTCAAGTCCTGCTTTTCCTTCGCCATTTTGCATATAACCGATAAGATGTGCTGCTGCCTCCCCAAGTGGATAGATTCTCCCAGTTTCTGTGGAAACAATGATCCCTTTCACATTGAGAAGATCTTTTGAATATTCTTTTAATTTGATCAATGGTACAAAAGAATCATCCGTCACCCATTTTTGATCAAGTTTCTTCTGAATCTCTTCTTTGGATAATCCTAATTTCTTTGCCGCAAGTTTTACGGAATTACCGTCCATCTTCCCAGGAACAAATCCTACAGAATAGATCTTACCCTGTACAGCAAGTGCATTTCCCTGTGCATCTTTGATCCTTCCTCTTTTGGCATATAAAGTTTTTACTCTGACTTTGTCTTCTGCTCCTAATTGCGGAAAAATAGCGGAGTCATCCCAATCTATGCGATATCTATGATTTTCTTTGACAAAATCTGTACGGTTATTATAGTTAATAATTCCAGCATTTGTCTGCATTTTTACGTGATATGTCACGATTGTTGATCTCTTCTTTGAAGTTACATCAGCATCAATCGTTTGGACCCCGATTCCCTTATAAATATTTTTATTTCTCTTGATAAATTCTTCTTTTGAAATACTTTTTTGGCTTTCTTCATTCAAAAGATCGTACATCTTTTCATACTTTCCATCTTCTGCATATGACATATATTTTAATAATGTGTCACCTGGATTCATCGCAATATTATTCTTATAGAATAATACAGCTCCCGCAGCTGCGATCACCAGTGCGACTCCTATTGCTGCCTTCTTTGCTATACCTCTTCTATCTTCCATATGATACTACCTCTTTCTGATTCCTACCTTAATCTGTATTATTTTATTTAATCGTAGAGATCTCTTCTCCTGTTTTCAAAGACAGGATTGGCTGTTCTTATATTTTGAATCTGTTCTTTATCTATCTGTGCATAGAGTAGCTCTTCCTTTTCTTCTCCTAAATACAATCTGGTTCCATCTGGTGCAAATCCAGTACTTCTTCCCATGTAATGTTCCTTGCTGTAATGACAACATCCTAAAACATACATCTCATTTTCAATTGCTCTTGCCCGAAGAAGTGTCTCCCACTGCATAAATTTTCCTTTACCCTTAACCCATGCCGCTGGATACAACATGACCTGAGCTCCAGATAATGCTTCATATCTTGCAAGTTCCGGAAATCTGAGATCATAACAGATTCCAAGTCCGATCACACCTGCAGGTGTCTTAATCGGTGTAAACAAACAATCCCCCTTAAGCGTATTCATTGATTCATTCCATTTATATGCATTAAACAAATGTGTCTTTTTATAATCAGACACAAGTTCTCCCAGGTCATTCAGGATTACCATTGTATTGTAGTTCTTTGTTTCATCCACAGTCTGTTCATTCATCCCAAAAATGATCCACATCTTAAACTCTTTTGCAAGCATCTTCATTGCCTGTACAAATTCGCCATGCAAGCTTTGTGCCTTTTTTGTATAGTTGTGTTCAGCATCCGGATAATAATTCATGAAATATTCTGGAAAAATGATCATAACTGCCTCTTCTTCTGTTGCTTTCTTTATATATTGTTTTGCTTTTTCTATATTTTCTCTCCAGTTTCCGGAAGATGTTGTCTGTGCAACCGCTATTTTATCCATGAAATTTTATCCCCTTTCCAGTCTCTAGAATACCATATTTCGGGCTTTTTTTGTACCGTTATTAACTTTCTTTAAATTTTTTGTAAAAAAAAATAAAAAAAATTAAAAATAATGCTTGCATTTCTTAAAACATTCGTATATAATAAATCTTGCGTTAAGGAAGCGCAGTAAAAACAACATAATTTAAGCGTGATTAGCTCAGTTGGTAGAGCACCTGACTCTTAATCAGGGTGTCGAGGGTTCGAACCCCTCATCGCGTACTAAAGCACTGTTTTTGGTTGATTTTGTAGCCGGGGATGGTGTTTTTCTTTTATTTAAATCTTATATTGTCTTGTAACTGATCTTGGAAACGTCTATAATAGATGATATTACTGATTAACTATCATTCTAAGAGGAGTCTCAAATGTCAAGCAACCACAAATTCGAATCGAATAAAAAGTATTTTACGATTTCTATCTATACCATTGCTGTTATCCTGATCGGATGTGTGATCTTCCGCTTTATAACACAATGGTCTAATACAAGCAAACTGATCTCTCAATTATGGGAAATCTTATTTCCATTTTTTATGGGATTTCTGATTGCCTATATTTTAAACCCTGTTGTAGCTTTCTTTCAAAGAAATGTATCAATAAAACTTTTAAAGAAGAAATCTGCCAGTACACAGCGTGGACTCGCCATTTTGATCAGTTATCTTGTCATGGTTGGTTTTATCATTGTATGTCTTCGATTTATCATTCCACAGTTATATGACAGTATTCGTGAACTATCCCTGATGATTCCCGATATTTATAAATCGATAATGTCGATTTTTGAACATTATCGTGAGAACAGCACAGATATGTTTCCTGGTCAGATTGCCGATATGATCGAGACAAAGACATTACCAAAGCTTTTCGAACTGACCAACAATCTTCTGACCAATATCGTCCCTATGCTTTATGAGGCTTCCATGTCTTTTGCCAAGGGATTATTTAACCTGTTTATCGCATTTATTGTTTCTATTTATATGACGATCGATAAATTTATTTTAAAAAATGCTGGAAAACGATTGGTTCTTGCAATCTTTAATGAAAATTTCTCTTATCGTGTACTTCGCACTTTAAAAGATTGTCATAATATTTTTTCTGGTTTCATTATCGGAAAATCCATTGATTCTCTGATCATTGGCTTACTGGCTTTTGTTGCGATGACTATTTTAAAACTTCCTTATACCGTATTAATCAGTGTTATTATCGGCGTCACAAATATGATTCCTTATTTTGGACCGATCATTGGTGCAGTTCCCGGTGCTTTTATTCTTTTTATCGTAAGTCCGACGAAGTGCCTGATCTTTATTATCATGGTTTTTGTCCTACAGCAGTTTGACGGTCTGATCCTTGGACCTAAGATCCTTGGAGAATCTACCGGAGTTCGTCCACTATTGATTTTATTTTCCATCACTGTCGGTGGCGCTTATTTCGGTCCACTTGGAATGTTCCTTGGAGTTCCGTTTTTTGCTACAGTTCAATTTTTGATCAGAAACTGGGTGGATTATCGATTGTATAAGAAGAATATTAAGTTAGAAAAAGAAGCTTAACATAATAAGAGGATTGACTCATATGATATTTTGTGAGTCAATCCTCTTTTATTGTTATTGATTCGCTATCTGTTCTGCCAGATCATTTAAATATACCCAGCGGTCCATCTTTTCATTCAAAGCTTCTTCTGTCTCTTCTTTTTGCTGCGTAAGCTCTGCTAATTTACCAGAATTCGTTGCATTTTCCATGATCTCTTCATCTAACTGTTCTATTTTTTCCTCCAGTTTCGCGATATCATCATCAATCGTTTCAAATTCTTTTTGTTCTTTGTATGTAAACTTGAGCTTCTTTTGGTGTTCTTTCTGGAATTTCTTTCCATTATTTTCTTTTTTCTCTGGTTTACTTTTCTCTTGTTTCGCAATTGGCTTTACTTTCTCCAGATAATCCGTATAACCGCCTTCGTACTGTTTTAAATGTCCACCTTCTTCAAACGCAAAAATCCTGTTTACAATACGATCAAGAAAATATCGGTCATGAGATACTGTGATCACGATTCCTGCAAACGTATCCAGATAATCTTCTAAGATCGTTAATGTCTGGATGTCAAGGTCGTTGGTCGGCTCATCGAGGATCAGAACATTTGGTGCTTCCATCAATACTTTTAATAAGTAGAGACGTCTCTGTTCTCCTCCAGAAAGTTTATCAAGCGGTGTGTATTGAAGTTCTGGTGGGAACAGGAAACGGTCTAGCATCTGGGATGCACTTGCCTGCCCTTTCGTTGTCTGGATGTATTCTGCAACATTTCTGATATAATCAATGACACGGATATCTCCTGTCATGTCTTCATTTTCCTGTGCAAAATATCCGATCTTTACGGTGTCACCGATCGTAATGTTTCCTTCGTCCGGCTTTAAGATTCCCATGATCATCTTCATCAAAGTTGATTTTCCACAGCCATTTGGTCCGATAAATCCAATCCTGTCATCTCTTAGGACAATATAAGAAAAATCATTGATCAGATGTTTATCACCAAATCCTTTGGAAATGTGTTCTAACTCGATCGTTGTCTTTCCAAGACGGCTGCTGATCGAATCCATCTCAACATTTTGCTGCATAGCTGGACCTTTGGCATTCTTAAGTTCTTCAAAACGTTCCGTTCTGGCTCTCTGTCTTGTTCCTCTTGCCTTGATCCCCTGTTTCATCCATTCCATTTCCACGCGAAGCAAGCTCTGACGTTTGCGTTCTGTCGCTAATTCCATCTCTTCACGCTGGACTTTTAACTCTACGAATCCAGAATAGTTGGTATCGTATTCGTAAAGTTTTCCTTTGTCAATCTCTACGATCTTATTCGTTACACGATCCAAGAAATAACGGTCATGTGTTACCATGATCAATACGCCTCTAAAGCTGTTTAAGAATTCTTCCAGCCATAGAACCATATCGTTATCTAAGTGGTTGGTTGGCTCGTCAAGGATCAGTACTTCGGTTGGATCTACTAAAGTTCTTGCGAGTGCAACTCTCTTCTTCTGGCCTCCGGATAAATGATCGCATCCTTCGTCAAAATCATAGATTCCAAGCTTTGTAAGGATCGTCTTTGCTTCACTCTCCGTCTTCCAGTCCTGATGTTCTTTTCCATCCATCACATATTCAAGAATACTTTGTTTCTTCGGAAATTCAGGATTCTGTGGAAGATAGGATACTCGGATCCCATTTCCACAGATAATCTGTCCTTTGTCTGGCTCGTTGATCTTGGCAATGATCTTTAATAATGTAGTCTTTCCTGTACCATTAACCCCGATCACACCGATCTTATCGCCACTGTGGATTCCAAGAGATACGTCATCAAAAATGACTTTCTCTCCATAAATTTTGCTAATATGTTCAATATTTAATATATTCATCTTACTACTTTGCCTGATCGATCGCTTCGACTAATTCTTCTTTGGATACTGCTCCGATCAGTTTTGCCTTAACCTCTCCATCTTTGATCACTAAAAATGTTGGAACTGACATAATCTTGTACTGTGCTACGATATCAACATTCTGATCGATATCAAGTTTTCCGACTTTTACAGTTCCTTCATATTCTTCAGCTAATTGTGCTACCACTGGTGCCATCATCTTACAAGGTCCGCACCATGTTGCAAACATATCTACTAATACTGGCACATCACTTTTTAATACTTCTTCTTCAAAATTATCACTTGTAAATGTATATTCCATAATAATTCACCTATCCTTTGCTATTTATTTAAACATCGTTTTGCTTCGTCTAGTGACTGAAAAAATTGACAGACCCATCTGTTCACGCATGGATGCAAATATAGAAACAACTGGATCTTACATCGAAACTTTCCTTGTTTCATGATTATATTACCACTTTTTGTTTATTTTATGCAATCCTTTTACTTGGCATGACGATATGCGACTAAACGACAGATTGGATTTCCTTTAGCTGAAAATTTCTCCTCGTATTCTGTCATGACATTTCCTTCATTATATTCGCTGTGATGAAGATCGTATGTGTGATTTTCCAGGATCCATCCTGCTTCTTCTACCTGCTCTAAGGAGAAGTCAAATAAGTCTTTGTTATCTGTCTTAAACATAGCTCTTCCTTCCGGTGTCAGAATATTATCATATCGTTCTAAAAATCTTGTAGATGTAAGTCTTCTCTTTGCATGGCGGTCTTTTGGCCATGGATCAGAAAAATTTAAATAGATCCTGTCTACTTCGTCTTTATCAAACACTTCTTCGATATTCTCTGCATCCATACGGATCAAACGAAGGTTATCCTGTTCAAAATCTTCTAATTTCTCTACAGCTCTTACTAAGACACTTGAATATTTTTCGATTCCAATATAGTTTACTTCTGGATTTCTTCTTGCCATTTCTATGATAAACTGTCCTTTTCCCATCCCTACTTCGATGTGGATTGGGTGGTCATTTTGAAATACTTCATGCCATTTTCCTTTCATCTGCTCTGGCTGCTGGATGGAAAACTGATTTTCTATGATCGTCTCTCTCGCTCCTGGTACATTTCTTAAACGCATTTATATTCATCTCCTTTGTCTTTTTCTCGAATCTTTGTTGATTATATCATAGACGATGGGTATAATAAAGAAAAAGTATGCGCCTTAAAAAGGCTTAGGATCTGCACTTCAAGGAGGAAATGCCCATGGAAATCGAAAGAAAATTTATCGTCCACAATTTACCTGATAATCTGGATTCTTATCCACACTCCGAGATCGAACAGGGCTATCTTTGCATGGAACCTGTGATTCGTATCCGCAGAATGAATAAGCAGTATTTCTTAACTTTCAAGAGTAAAGGATTGATGGCTAGAACTGAGCATGAATTTCCACTTGATAAAGCAGCTTATGAGCATCTACTTCCGAAGGTGGATGGGATTTTAATTTCTAAGACTCGTTATAAGATTCCAGATGAACACGGATTTGTGATCGAACTGGATGTCTTTCATGGAGAATATGAGGGGCTTGTGATGGCTGAGGTGGAATTTCCTAGTGAGGAAGTTGCTGTGGAATATGAAGGGCCTGAGTGGTTTGATGATGAGGTTACGTTTGATTCTCGGTATCAGAATAATAATTTGGCGAATAAATAATTGTTGGCCATAGGCTGTCGATGTATGTAGATAAACAATAAAATATATAATCCATGCTTAAAGACTATTTTAATACTTTTTGTATTTCTTTTAGATCTCTTATATACATTGAAGGGTATTGGTGAAAACTGTGTATTATTCACTATATTTGTTATTATAATATTTATTGTCATGTAAAATTCATGATAAAATTTACTTACAAAATTCTTCGAAAAATGATAAAATAAGTAATATAAACCGAGTACGATTTACATGAAAAAAAGACTGTTTCATTCGAATGTTACCGAGTGAAACAGTCTTTTTTCTGTCAGATTTACTTTAGTTTCTTTAGAATTGTAAATTGGAGGTAAAATGATATGAAACGAATTCAGAAAGCATGTCTTACACAAACAGTTGTTTTCTCTAATCATAATGGGGAGACTACTGCTTATGCGCGTAAATTGATCGAGAAGGAATATGAAAAATACATAAAAAATTAGATGTATCCAGAACTAAATATCAACTTTTATCAGAGCATAAGAATGATGATGGTTCTATCGTCATTGAGATCAAAAAGCAGTACAATAATTCTCCTGTTGGGGATTATCTGAATTAAGTTTAAATCTTTTAAAGGAACTCTATCGTTATGTATAAAAAAGGTGATTATGTCATAAAAATTCCTGAAGGTATTTGTGAAATTGAAGATATTGGATGTCTTGATATATCTGGCGTGAATAAAGATAAAGAATATTATGCATTAGCGCCGATCAATCAAAAAGGATCTAAGATATATATTCCTGTAGATAACGTTCATGGTCGAATCCGAAATATTATCAGTAAAGAGGATGCCATAGCATTTATAAAATCTATGCCGGATATTGATGAAAAAGATATTCAAAATGAGAAAATGCGTGAACAGGAATATAAGGCCGTAATATTAAGCGGTGATAATGAAAAGATTGCAAGTATTCTAAAATTAATATATAGCCGCAAGCAGGAACGTGCCGAACAGGGTAAAAAGCTTTCTTCTACTGATGAGAGGTATTTTAAATTAGCTGAATATATGCTTTTTTCCGAACTTTCGTTTGTGCTGAATGTTCCGAGAGAACATATAGAGCAGTACATTGCGGATATGATTGAGGCATAAATAATTTTATTATAAAAAGGACACTTTTGATTAAATTTCAAAAGTGTCCTTTTTTATCATTTATCTACCATGACTTTACATCGTTTCTTATAGCAGGCAATTCCGTAGTTTAATATTGTTTCATATCCTTCTTCTTCTAATTTCTGATCGTAGTGTTTTTCTTTTAGTGCCTTTTCGCATGCTTTGCAGAAATCTTTTAAGCGGTTTTCGTCTTTTCTTGTGGTTTTCCCTGTTGGGTAAGGTAGCCTGTTGCGAAAAGTACACTCCAGAGATTTTCGATCGTGCTGTCCAGTTCGTTGTATGTTAGTTCTAATCTGATTTCTTTCTGGATTGCTTTTCCTTCAATTAATTGTTCAATTTCTCTTCTTGTCTGTTGGTTTGCTTTCTCTATAAAGCGTTTTACAATATAATTTCCACTTGTATTGATCCAGTATGGCTGTGGTGTCGCATCTGGTTCTACTTTTAATGCTCTGCAGTGATTGATCACATCCCATGGGCAATAGATATCTGTATTTCCGAAGCGGTAACCGTCATACCATTTCTTTGTTTGTTCGAAAATTTCAAAGAAATATTTTAACATACTCATATTTAAGGATTTTCCGAATCTTCTTGGTCTTGTGAATAGATTGACTAAACCATGTTCATTTAGTAATTGTTTTATCAATCCTGTTTTATCTACATAGTAATAGTTTTCTTTTATCATATCTTCGAAGTTTTCAATTCCGATTGGAAGTTTCTTTTGCATGAGGTTCCTTCCTTTCCGCATTTAATCTTACCTTTTGTTCATATTTTACTATCTGGTTATTTTATATGCAACGCAAAATAACACTTATCTTTAGAAATCAAAATAAGAAGATATACCCATATTCCCATGACTATATCTTCTCAAAATTTTCTTTTATTCCATTGTATCTACAATTTCTCTCCGTCATGGCGAATGTGCTTGCCTACTTCATTTGCAAATAGTTGGACGGAGACGAGTAAAAGACAATCAGCCTAAAGAATAAGCTACCTTTGCCAAAACGGAATAGAAAAGCACCAGAGGGCCTAATCTCTGGTGCTTTTCGTTTGCCCTTACGGACTATTCATTTCATTCTGCCTACTGGCATTATAGCATACGCATTATGTAATACATTTGTTAATTTCTTGTTAATAAATACAAAATACAATTGACAAGAAATTAAATATTTCATACGATATAGTTAGTTGTAAATAACTAATACTTAAGTGGAGGTAGGAATTACTGAAACAAATAATTAAAAAAGTGTTATCTATATATATGATATCTACATTGGTTTTATCTATGTTATTATCATCACTACAACGTGTATCTGCAGACGAATCAGAAAACATACCTAATTCACCTATTAAAGTTTTAGAAGAAAATATTTCTGATCAATCACTATATATAAAATATTATATGACGATTGATAATCAAAAATTTTTATACATTGAAAATTCAAAAATAGTCAATGGAGATTGGGTTACTAATACTTTAAAAACAAAAGTAGATAAAAATAATAATTTGATCAAATCTACTAAAGAAGAATATCAAACAAACTATCATATTTCTGATGAATCCATAGACAATATAGATAATAATGTGATGGCTCATAGTACAACTAGTAGTTGGAAAAAACATACTGAAAAATTTTCATTATCAAAAACAAAATTAACCGTAGCCGCTGTTTCAATATTATTAATAGCAGCTACAGGTATTGGTGCGTCAGATGCCGCAGTTGTTGCTTTAAATTTAGTTTCTTATTGTATTGATCATTCAATGAATATACCATCTTATATTTATTTTAAAGGATTAAGATGTGTTAGTCGTTCTTCCGTTGGCAAAGTATATTTTCGATATAAAGGAAAATTATATTATGATAGCAAATTTAAAAAACCAATAGTAAATAAAACTTTAACTTGGTCAAGACGTTGGGGGCATTAGTAATGAAAAATTTATTTCACAATAAAAGAATAAGGCATTTTTTTATTGTTGATGGAAGTTACTTATTATTTAATTTAATATATTGTTTAGTATTTAAATATGACTTTATCACTATACGCACAATTATAATGTTTATTTTTATGAATATTTGTTTGTTTATTGGAACTCAAGATGAAGAATAATAAAAAGATTCTAAGCAATCAATCTGCCTAGAATCTTTTTACACATATTCAAATAAATTTTATGCTTTCAATCCCTTACGAACTAACGCTCTCTTAAGTGCCAACTCTGCCCTTGCAATATCAATATCTGCGCTCTTAGCTTCGAGTCTCTTTCTTGCTCTCTCTTCCGCTTTCTTTGCACGTTCAACATCGATATCTTCCGGCCATTCTGCGACTTCTGCCAGGATACTCATGGTTGTTTCTGTGACTTCCACAAATCCTTTTAATAATGCCGCTTTCTTCTTGGTTCCGTCTTCTTCTGTGATCGTTAGGACACCTGGTGCGATGATCATGGTCATCGGGATGTGTCTTGCGTAGATTCCGACTTCTCCTTCGGTTGTATTTAACTCAACAAATGTGACATCTCCTGTATAAAATGAGCGTTCTGGTGTAATGACTTCTAATTTCATTGTGTTTTCAGCCATAGGATCACCTACTTATTTCTTGCTGCAAAACGTTCTACAACTTCTTCGATGGTTCCTGCATTCAAGAACATTCCTTCTGGAATCTCATCGTGTTTTCCTTCTAAGATTTCTTTGAATCCCTGGATCGTATCACTTAAGGATACATACTGTCCTGGTTTTCCTGTAAACTGTTCAGCTACGAAGAATGGCTGAGATAAGAATCTCTGTACCTTTCTTGCGCGGTCTACGACCAGTTTCTCGTCTTCGGAAAGTTCATCCATACCTAAGATTGCAATGATATCCTGTAATTCTTTGTATTTTTGCAGAATCTCCTGAACACCACGAGCTACTTTGTAATGTTCTTCTCCAACGACTTTTGGATCCAGAATTCTTGATGTAGATTCCAATGGATCTACCGCCGGATAGATTCCCATCTCTGAGATTGCACGTGATAATACAGTTGTTGCATCCAGATGGGCAAACGTTGTTGCTGGTGCTGGGTCAGTTAAGTCATCGGCTGGCACGTAGACTGCCTGTACAGATGTGATCGATCCATTCTTTGTGGATGTGATACGTTCCTGTAAGGCACCCATCTCTGTCTGCAGTGTTGGCTGGTAACCTACCGCACTTGGCACTCGTCCAAGTAAGGCAGATACCTCAGATCCTGCCTGTGTGAAACGGAAAATGTTGTCGATGAATAATAAGACGTCTTTTCTTCCACGATCACGGAAATCTTCTGCAATTGTAAGCCCGGTAAGACCAACTCTCATACGGGCTCCAGGTGGTTCGTTCATCTGTCCAAAGACCATGGCGGTCTTGTCGATAACGCCTGATTCACTCATCTCTGTGTATAGATCATTTCCTTCACGGGTACGTTCTCCTACACCAGTGAATACGGAATATCCACCATGCTCTGTTGCGATATTTCGGATCAGCTCCTGGATCAGTACGGTTTTTCCTACTCCCGCACCACCGAACAGACCGATCTTTCCACCCTTCTGGTATGGGCAGAGAAGATCAACGACTTTGATTCCTGTTTCCAGAACTTCTGTCTCTGTAGATTGTTCTGAAAATTCCGGTGCTTTTCTGTGGATTGGTAAGCGGTTGGCTCCTTCTGGTGCCGGTTTATTATCAATAGGATCTCCCAGCACGTTAAAGATTCGTCCTAAGGTTGCCTCTCCTACAGGAACGGAGATTGGTCCGCCTGTAGCCTGTGCTTCCATTCCACGGACTAATCCGTCGGTTGGTCCCATTGCGATACATCTTACGGTGTCATCACCCAGGTGCTGTGCAACTTCAACGACTAATTTCCCGCCGTCTTTTGTCTGAATATCGATCGCATCATTGATCTCTGGTAGGTTATCACTGCCAAACTTGATATCCAGAACCGCACCGATGACCTGTGTGATCTTTCCTGTACGATTATCTGCCATGTTATTTCCTCCTGCTTCTTATATCGAGTCCATCACTTCAGGGCTTCTGCTCCTGAAATGATCTCTGTTAATTCTTGTGTGATCGCTCCCTGTCTTGCTCGGTTGTATGCAAGTTCTAAGTTTGAGATCATCTCTTCTGCATTGCTTGTCGCAGAATCCATTGCCTGCATTCTGGCTCCATTTTCACTTGCTACAGATGTAACTAAGGCTCCATAGATCATGCTGCAGATATACTTTGGAATTAATAAAGAAAGTGCTTCTTCCGGCTCTGGCTCAAAATTCATTGGAGCCTTGCTTTCAGATTTCTCTTCATTTGCCTGCTGATCATTCTCAATTGGGAGTAATTTTACAAGTTTTGGTTCATGAACCACGGTATTCTTAAAATCTGTGTATGCCAGATAGATCTCACCGATTTCTCCATCTTCAAAAGCTTTTAGAAGTTTCTCTCCTAAGATTCTGGCATCATCATAGACTGGCTCGTTGATCATCTCTGAATCATCAGAAACGATCTCATACCCACGATGTTTTAACGTATCCATCGCTTTGTGTCCTACCGCATAGATCATGATATCTTCTTTGTTCATACCGCTGTCCCGGATCAGTTTCACGATATTGTTATTATATCCCCCTGCTAATCCACGGTTGGATGAAATGGTAATGATCCCTTTCTTTGTGGAACCATTTTCCTGTAAATACGGATGATTGATATTACCTGCTTTGGCAAGGATCGAGCTGATCGTCTCATACATCTTATTAAAGTATGCTTTTGACTCATCTGCACGCTGCTTGGCTCTCTGTAACTTTACCGTGGATACAAGTTTCATCGCTTTTGTGATCTGTCCGGTACTTTCGACGCTGGCTTTTCGTCTTTTAATATCAATTATCGATGCCATGACAGATCACCTTACTTTCTAAATGATTCTTTTGCTTCATTGATCGCTTTGATCAGTTTCTCTTCTGTCGCATCATCCATGACTTTCGTCTCGGCAATGCTTGTAAAGATTTCTGGATATTTTGTATCAATCAGTTCAAATAATTCTTTCTGGAAATCAAGGATCTGATCTACTGGCAGGTCTAAGAGATGTTTCTTGACTGCTGCATAAATGATCGCAACCTGTTTCTCAACTGGTAATGGCTGATACTGTGGCTGTTTTAAGATCTCTCTGATTCTCTCACCCTGATCTAATCGTTCTTTTGTATCATCGTCAAGCTCTGATCCAAACTGGGCAAATGCTGCCAGTTCTCGATACTGTGCAAGGTCTGTACGGATTGGTCCTGCGATCTTCTTCATTGCCTTGATCTGTGCAGATCCTCCAACTCGTGATACAGAAAGTCCGGCATTGATCGCCGGTCTGAAACCTGCATTAAACATCTCTGTTTCCAGATAGATCTGTCCATCTGTGATGGAAATAACGTTGGTAGGAATGTATGCAGATACATCTCCTGCCTGTGTCTCGATGATCGGAAGGGCTGTTAATGATCCTCCACCTAATTCATCAGATAATCTGGCTGCACGCTCTAAAAGTCTTGAATGTAAATAGAATACATCTCCAGGATAAGCTTCACGTCCAGGTGGTCTGCGAAGAAGTAAGGAAAGTGTACGGTATGCAGTTGCATGTTTGCTTAAATCATCATATACAACTAATACATCTTCTCCTCTCTCCATCCATTCTTCACCGATCGCACATCCTGCGTATGGTGCGATATACTGAAGCGGTGCTAATTCACTGGCTGTAGATGCTACGATCGTTGTATAATCCATCGCACCAAACTCTTCTAATGTCTTAACGATATTAGCAACTGTGGATGCTTTCTGGCCGATTGCCACATAAATACAGTGAACCCCCTGTCCTTTCTGATTAATGATCGTATCGATCGCGATCGCTGTCTTACCTGTCTGACGATCTCCAATGATCAGCTCACGCTGTCCTCTTCCGATCGGTACCATCGCATCGATCGCTTTGATTCCTGTCTGGATCGGAGTATCTACGGATTTTCTTGAGATTACTCCTGACGCAACTCTTTCAATTGGACGATATTTATCTGTCTCGATCGGACCTTTATTGTCAATCGGCTGTCCTAAGGAGTTTACGACACGTCCTGTCAGTTGATCTCCAACTGGCACTTCTACCACGCGGCCCGTTGTCTTGACAATATCGCCTTCGTTAATATTCTTTCGGTCACCTAAGAGAACTGCACCTACGTTGTCCTCTTCTAAGTTTAATACCATTCCATAAACTTCCCCTGGAAATTCGAGCAGTTCTCCTTGCATCGCTTTCTCTAATCCATGGATTCTGGCGATTCCATCGGCAACCTGTATTACCGTTCCAATATCAGAGGTTTCAAGCTTTGTTGAATATTGTTTGATCTGTTCTTTGATCACAGAACTGATCTCTTCTGGTCTTAAATTCATGGGGCTTATCTTCCTCCTGTTCTATAGTTGTATTTGTGACAGATATCTGCCCATCGAATCAAGCTTTGTACGAATGGAATTATCCACAATCCGATCATCCATACAAAGGATCAATCCACCGATGATGTCTTTATCTGTCTCATAAGTCACCTCTAACTTCTGATATTCTGAAGAAGCAATGACTTTCTTTAAGATCTTGTCTTTTTGTTCTTGTGACAGCGGCATTGCTGACGTTACATGTAGGGCTCCGATTCCTAACTGACGTTTGATATTCGAAATGATGTAAGTAAAGATTCCATCAAATTCTTTAAAACGTCCTTTCTTGATGATGATCATCAAAAATCCTGTCATATCATCAGAAACCCGGCCATCAAAAACGTTCTTTGCAGCCTCCATCTTCTCTTCTTTTGTGATCTGGGGATGATTTAGGAAATTCACGAAATCTGTGTTGGAATCTAAGATTTCTTTGACAGCTTTCGCCTCTTCCAAAGCTTCTAAAAGATCGTCCTCATCTGTTTTCACAGAAATATAGGCATCCCCGTAAATCTTATCTACTCTTGAAGCCATGTCTTATCACCCATTTCCTGTAAGGTCTGATCAACGAAAGCATTCTGGTCTTTCTCATCCATCTGGTTCTGGATGAATTTGCCAGCCATTAAGACTGCCATCTTGACCATCTCCTGCTTCATCTGATCCTGTGCATTGATTCTTGCAAGCTCTGCCTCATGATTCGCACTTTCTATGATCCTTGCAGCTTCTTCTTTCGCTCCTGCAACGATCTCTTCCTCTCTCTTCAGTGCTTTCTTTCTGGCCTGTGCCATTAAGGCATCCGCTTCTTTTTCAACATTTTTTAGTTTATGATCGTATTCGGCTTTTAACTTTGCAGCTTCTGCCTGATCGGCTGCTGCCTGATCGATCTCATCTGCAATTCTGTTCTTACGGTCTTCTAAGATCTTGCGAACCGGTTCAAACAGAATATAGGAAAGCAGTGCAAACATGATGAACACTGCGATTCCCTGCATAATCACATCAAAGCCAAGCTGAATATCTAATCCAAATATTCTTCCGTCCACGCCTTGGCCTCCCTTCGGCTTGTTTTATTAAAGTTTTGCAAACAGTGGATTTGCATATAATAAGATCAAACCAATAACCAGACCATAAAGACCTGTTGTCTCTGCTACCGCCTGTCCAAGAAGCACGGTAGATGTGATATCACCTTTCGCTCCTGGATTACGTCCTACTGCTGCTGCACCCTGTCCTGCTGCGTATCCCTGTCCAACACCAGGTCCGATACCTGCAATCAGTGCAAGTCCTGCTCCGATCGCAGAACACCCTAATACAAATGCTTCACTTGAAATATTCATAGTTTTTTCCTCCTAAACTACATAAAATTTTGTCGCTAAAATTTAAGCTTCCCGCTTATCTGTGATAAATGTCATTGTCAGCATCGCAAATACAAATGTCTGGATCGCTCCTGAAAACAGATCAAAGTACATATGCAAGAATGCTGGAATACCTAGCTGCGCAAGCCATGGCAGCAATCCGTACCACAATGCCATCATGATCGTACCCGCCATAATATTTCCAAACAAACGAAGAGACATGGAAAGCGGTGTCGCAAACTCTCCGATCAGGTTAATTGGAAATAAGATTGGAATCGGTTTGAAAAGATCTGTAAATACATGTAATTTACTCGTCTTAAATGCACTGTACTGAATCAGTACAAACGTGATCAACGCTAACGCAAGCGTTGTTCCATAATCCGCTGTCGGTGGTCTTAAGCCAAATAATCCAGATGTATTTGCAAAAAAGATAAAGACCATGATCGTTCCAATGTAATTTACAAATGGACGCCAATGTCTTCCCATGCTTCCCTTTACCAGATTATCAAGCATCTCAACGATCATCTCCACAAAATTCTGAAGTCCTGACGGCTTCTCATCACCGTGAAGAACTGCATGTCTTGCGATCAATGCTAATACGATGATAAACACCATAACGATCAGCGTCGTCACATGCGTTGTCGTGATCCAGACCTTATGCCCGAAAAACTTCAGCGGGATCAGCCCATGCACCATAAAGTCAACGTCATCACCGGATGATGCTGCCAACATCATGGGGGCATTCATAATTCCCATGGCACAACCTCCTTTTTATTATATTTTCCATTTCTCCGATTTTCTCTTTCTCCATGTTAGAAACCCGGAAAATGTGATTCACGTTATTCTTGTAAAACTCTGCGCGTGATATGCTCGTGAATCGGTTTTTGTAAAAATGCTGCAAACTTACTGCTTAAGAATCCAACCAATGCAGCAATAAAAGCACTCATACTAAGTTTGATCATCACGTATAAAATAACCAATGTTGCTACATATCTTATCAACGCACTCTTGATCATATTCCGGCTTGCCTGATGAGTATCCATCTGTACAGACTTCTGGATGCTTACCATCATCGTTGTGATCATCACGAGAGCAAAGATCGTTCCCACAATAGCTCCGATCAGATATCTTAGATCACCTCTGGTTATTATCATACCCAAAATCGCAGATAACACTCCGCACAAAAGAATCCCGATCACAAGATCTAGGTATGTCTCGTCTAGCTGTCTTAATTTATCTCTCATCTTTATCCTCCATATCTTCCTGTTCCAGTATATTGTGAATCAGAGAATATACTCCTCTGATTCCTCCCATAATACCAAGAATCAGAAAAAGAAGAAATAGATTTGTGGAAAAATGTTTATCAATCCACATTCCGATCGCCATGCATAAAAAAACAGAAGTCAACATCGTAATTCCTATCTGAGTCACCAATGACAACATCTTGATCACTGGTCCATACTTATGCATAGATATTTCCTCCTTCTTGCGAAATCTTTTTACAAAAATTATTATAACATTTTTTACAAATGCAAACCACCATATTTTTTGTTTCTTATCTATTTTTGCCAAAAATAACCAGAGAAATTGAATTTTTCATCAATTTTTCTCTGGTTTCTTCTTATTAAATAGTTATTTATTTTTTTGAATAATTTTTTTCATTTTTGTGTGATCATTTTTCTAATAATTCCTTGATTACAGATTCATAAATATCAAGTCCCGCTTCTAACTGTTCATCTGTCATAACAAGTGGTGCAAGGAATCGGATCACATTTCCATATGTACCTGCTCCTTCGATCATCAGTCCTTTCTGGGCACATCCCTTAATGACTGCTGCAGAAAATTCTGGGTACGGTTCTTTGCTTTCCTGATTTTTGACAAATTCAAGTCCGATCATTCCACCAATTTTTTATTAGTTTCCTATATTCTTTTATCACAATTTTCCTTTGATTCTTTGTGTTCATTGCACAAATAGTATCAAATATGGTAGACTATTTTTACATGACTTCAAATGAATAGGACACAAATAAAGGAGGGCAGATTTATGCCTCTTACATTAAATGAATTATATACACAAACCAAACATCAATACCATCTTTCCATGATCGCAGGTGAAACTGGGATCGATCATATCATGAACTGGGTTTATGTCTCTGAAGACAGTTCTACCCATGACTTTCTGAAGGGTGGAGAACTGATCGTCACGACAGGGATCAACTGTCAGGATGAGGCTTCTCTTTATGATTTTATTGAAACGATGATCAAAAGCCATACTTGCGGGATGATCTTAAATACAGGAAAATATATTCTTTCCGAAGATATCACTGATTCTATTAAAGCATTGTGCGACAAACACAACTATCCATTGATCGAGATGCCTTGGAAAGTTCATATTTATGATATTACGAGAGATTATTATAATAAGATCTTTATGGATACACAGAAAGATACTTCGATCACGGATGCATTTTTATCTTTTATTGAAGAAGATTCCCTGCACCATTATGATGCTTTGCGAATTCTTGAAGACAATCATTTTGAGAAAGAAGATTGTTATGAGATTGCTTTAATGAAATGTAATAAGAAAGCGATCTCTGATGATCTTAAATTGCGTCTGCTGTTTTTGATGGAAAGTTATGTCAAACTAAACGATCTGGATATTCATATTGCTTTTTATAAGAATCATTTTTTGTTTGTTTTTCATGACATGGAAGAAGAATTGATTTATAACGAAATATCTTCTTTGATCTCTACACTGGAAAATTCGTTTAAAAAAATGCAGATTTATGCAGGGATTGGAAGTTCTGTCCACACGCTTCGTGAGATTCGTGTAAGTTATCAACGTTCTCTGGCTGCTCTTGTTTATGCTGCGAATAATGGACAGGAAATTGCCCGGTTTGAGGAGATGGGATTCTTTCGGATTCTTCACTCTGTAAATGATCGTAATCTTTTGATGGCTTATCATGATGAATATTTGAAAGATATTGAAGAATATGATGAAATTCATGATACGAATTATCTGGAGACTTTGCACCAGTATCTGCTTTGTAATGGGAGTATTCAGCATGTGGCTTCGAATATGTTTTGTCATCGAAATACGATTACTTATCGGATGCGTGTGATCGAGGATCATTGGGATTTGAAATTGGATGATACGGTAGAGAGGTTTCATTTGATGACGGCATTTTTTATCCGAGATTATTTGAATTTGTAGTTTGATGACGGAAATTGTTGGTGAAAATAATTTCCGTGATTCAAACCACTACACAATGTGTATGTTAAACGAGACCTTAAAAGGAGAGAATTTTCAGTTATCAATCATCTAAAAGATGTAAACCAACATAGTAAAACATCCACTCTTCTGTCTTGAAAATCTTAATTGTATATGGGAATGTCTTCAGGTATTCATAAAAACATAAAGAAAGATAGGTGTACGAAATGATAGAATTTCATAGGATTTTTTGCAAAATCGCAGCCAACACGGGCACTGTTTGAACGCAGTGAG
>ERZ827181.1237-NODE-1237-length-28804-cov-10.062576_pt1 | contig 28804 bp, 23 predicted proteins | sample MGYA00519778_ERZ827181 | MGnify/ENA primary metagenome ERZ827181 (study PRJEB31778, sample SAMEA3449273) | human gut metagenome | biome: human gut; feature: human-associated habitat; material: faeces | place: United Kingdom | collected 2010/2012 ...
TGATCCTACAACATTAATGGTAGGTACTAACAGCAATATCAATGCAAAATCTGTTACTGTTACTGGTGTAAAAGAAGGTACCGCATATCTTCTTATCAAGAAAGATGACAAAGTAGTCGGATCTGTTGCTATTACAGTTGTTGCAGAGAAGGCTGTTGCTACATTGGAATTAGACAAATATAGTGTTACTATTTCTAAAGTACTTGGTAGATCTGCAGATGTTAACGTTACATTAAAAGATCAGTATGGTAATGATGTGACAGATAAAGAAAAAGCAGGAATCAATGTAGAGTGTTTAACAAAACCTGATAAAGCAGTTGGATCAGGCTTCGTTAAGAATGGTAAGAAAATTACTTTTAACACTAATGATGTAGCTGGTGATTACACATTTAAAATTTCTTATAAGAAAGATGGAAAAGAAGTTGTTGCTAGAACAATTTCTGTATCTGTTAAGAATACTACAACTGCAAATGCTAATTCTTGGAAGTTAAATATCACAAATGATAATGTTGATATCAAGGCTGATAAGGATAACAAGGATGATAAAGTTGTAACTGCTGAAATTATTGGATCTGCAGATTATACTGATCTTTATAGCCTTACAAATGTAAACTATGTTGTAAAGAAAGCAGACGGAACTGTTCTTTTCAGCACTGTTGCTGGAACAACTCCTGCAAAAGCTCCAAAGGCTGGAGTATTCACGGTTTCAAACGGTGCATTGAGCATTAAAGTTTCAGAACAGTCTGATACTTGGACAGATAATGGAAAAACCAATTATGAAGTTACTAAAAATCTTGAGGCAGGTACTTACACTGTATATGCTGAAGGTGTAGATAACAATAATCCTAAATTTACACCAAAGATTACAACAACGTTTACTGTAAAGGATTCACAGGCTAAGGCTACAGCAGAAGTTAAAACTAATAGTGTTGATGCAAGAGCAACTACTGGTTCTGCAGTAGAAGCTGTTTTAGCCGATTCTGTAGTTGCAAAATATGGTGATTACACCTATACTAACTTTAAAGATTATACAGATGCACATGATACATTTGAAGTTTGCACTGTTGAAGGAAAAAAGAATGATGGTACTGACATTTCATGGGATACAGTAATTGGTAAGGGTGAAGGATTCACCGTTACAAAGGTTACTGTTTGGGTAAATGTTGGTACAGATGATGTACCAGTATGGCTCGCAGTAGAAGATTCTGACATTACCGGATACTTCTCAGTAAAATAATCCGTATTGATTATTTGAAAAGTTTATTTTAAAAAGGGGCTGTCGCACTAACCTAGTTAGTGCGATGCCCTTTTCTTTTGAAAAAATTTATAATCCAATTATAATTTTACTCGTTCACCGGAAATCTCAATATTCGTATTTCTTAAATCCGCCTTTCCACCAGAAATAGAATTTTTCTTAATGGTAATTGAATATTCTTTTACAGAGTGTTTTGGAACATTTACTTTAAAAGAATTATTGGAATAAGAAGCTATTCCTTTATTTTTTTGATTGATTACAGAAACATGAAATTTCGGAATAGCGGTGATTTTTTTATTCGTACCGTTGGCAATTCTAAATTTTATAATCATATTTCCATTTGCTTGATAAGCTGCATGATATGCACGAATTGTATATTCATTGATTCCGGAATCCTCTATGGTAATTTTCTTACCTGAGTACTCATTTGCTTTGATTGTGACTTTACATTTTAAGGATTTTCCGTCACTTAAGTGCGCAGTAACCGTTGTTGTTCCAATTTTTTTACCAGTAATTTTTCCTTTCCTATTTACAGAAGCAACTGAAGAATTGCTTGAAGTCCAGGAGGTAGCAACTCCATTGTTTACTTTAAGTGTTTTAACAAATCCTTTAGTGATGGATAATTTATTGCTGCTTAAACTGACATTATTCGAAAGTTGTACAATTTTGGCATCAAATTTAGTTTCCTGATCAAATACATACTCAACAGAGTAACTTCCTTTTTTTAATTGATTAACGACGTACTTGTATGTATACCATCCACGTCCATCTAATATCCATGAGTCATCATAATTTGTTAATACCATAGGGTTTCCAACTACTTTTCCGGAGCTGTTTTTTACAGTGTAGGTAACCCCAACCGGCGATGGAACATAAAGATTAATTTCAAGATCGGAAGTTGTATTAATTTTAAATTTATATTTATATGCATCAAAAGCGTTTGCCGTGATGGATTGTTCATGAACCAGTGTTTTTGCAGACACATTAATTGGAAATATTATTGTAAAAATTAATATAACTCCAAGGACAAAAGCAAGGGCTATGCCTGCAGATTTTTCATAGTTTTTTTTACTCATAGTATTCTACTCCCTAAAAAACAAGACCGGAACATAAGTCCCGGTCCTGTGTGAAATTTACTTGTTAAGGACAAATAAATTATTTTGTAAATGCTGTGTTAATATCACAATCAACAGTAAGTAATGTGCCAACATTATTAATCTTTACATTAACTTTTGCAGACTTGATATAAATAACATTACCATTTTCCTTGGAATCAACACTTACAATATCAAGATTCTGCTTAACACCCTCATAGCTGTATTCTAATACAGATGTAAGAATATCTTTAGCGGTGCTGCCAGACTGATTCTTCTTATCAATCTTGGCAATAGCTTTACTCTGAGTATTCTCAACAACAAATGTAGTACTGAAAGTTACATCCTTGCCGTTATTGTTGATGATAGTAGCCTCAACTTTATAAGTTCCTGTCTTGATATTATCTGCAAGTGTGATTGCACTGCCACTTGTTGCTGTATAGAAGTTAATCGCACCATTAGTACTTACGGTTGTACCGTCTGGATTCTTAATTGTAATCTCATCCTGAATATCAGCCTGAACCTTAGCACCCTTAATATACTTATCAACAGTAGCAGTTACCTGCTTACCAAGAATATCAGATTCAGATGTTCCGTATGCAACAGCAAGATCTGTCTTAGCAGTTGAAACATTAAGCTTGTATGAAGCAGCATCTTTAGTTGTGTCTACAGATACAACTTTGATATTTACGATACGTGAAACCTTGACATTCTTATCGCAGTTAGAATCAACTGTAGAAGCTTCGATCTTAACAGAGTATGTTCCCTCTTTTAAATTAGAAGCATCTACTTGGTATTTATCATGTCCAACAAGAGTTACGAAAGCATTTGCTGACTTACCCTTAGTATTTGTTGTATCCTTGCTTGGAGCACTTACGATTGTTGTATCAATAGAAGAAATATCGGTTTTCTTTCCATACTGATCATATGCTTCAAACTTTGCAGAATCTTCATTGTTAACACCTACTGTATTTGTTACAGTGATGTCATCACACTTAACAGTTGTAAGTTTTCTGATATCCTGAACAACAACTGGTAAAGATTTAATAACTTTTCCATCTGCATTTAATACATTGATGTAAGCGCTTCCTGCCTTCACGCCAGTAACTTCTACACCAGTAGATCCCTTGAAATCGCCAGATGACTGAAGATCCTGTTTTGCAAGAAGTAATACACTGTTATCGCTTGATTCAACCTTATACTGAGAAGTTACATCATCTCCATTAGAATTCTTGATGTAAATGAACGCGTATGCAGTATCACCATATGCAAGTTTATTGTTTGTCTTAACTTCATTGTTCCAGTTAACAAGTGTAGCTTTGTCGTTAATGGTATAATTGAAGTCAGATAATGTTGCATCGTCTTCAACTGCTGTAACTGTAATTTTCTTTGTGATCTTACCAGTTTCAGCACCTGTTGTCTGATCATACTTCAATGTGTGATATGTTACTTCCGCAGTAGCAGTATCGCCAGTATTTAATAACACAAGCTTATCACCGTCTGTATAACCTTTGTTTTCAGTAAAGCTGTAATCAACGCTTCCCTCACTCTTAGCATCTGAAAGAGTAAATTCTTTAACAACAATATTGTTTTTGTCTAAGAACTGAGCCTTAACAACAGAACCAGCAGATCCCTTAACAATTGTTATTTTATCAAGGGCTACATCAGCAACAACGCCATCTGTAGCAGTAAATTTAACTTCTGTTCCGTCATACTTTACAGAATATTCCTTGGCATCATTCATTTCAGAGAAAGTGTCAATAGTTACAGTCTTCTTGTCAGCAGCAACGCTGATTGCCTTTACAGGATATACAACATTGTTAGCTGTATTTGTAATAGTGATATCCTTCTTATCAAGTTTAGAAGTATCACCAGCGAATGTTGCTACAATCTGTGAAGCCTTCTTCTGAGCAGCGGACTTTAAAATAACATTCTTTACTTCTACATCCTTAGTAGTTTCAGCTGAATCCTTACCAACTGTAATCTTAGCTGTGATTGTTGCCTTACCAGCCTTAACACCAGTTACTGTACCGTCAGCTGCTACTGTTGCAATAGAATCATCGCTTGATGTGTAAGTAATCTTAGCTCTTGAAGAATTTTTCTTAGTATTTGTTAACTTAGTTGTGTTTCCAATAGCTACTACTGAATCTCCAGATAAAGCAACGCCTACCTTAGCAACTTTCAGTGTGTAAGTAAGTTTCTTTGTCTTTGTCTTAGCACTCTTCTTTGTAGAAGTCTTGTAAGTTACCTTAACCGGAAATACGCATGGTATTTTCCGCGGAACTGTTGGAAATACCGGATTTATAAACAGAGTTTGGGGCAAAATCACTTCTACAAGTAACACGCAAGCAACATACAAGAAGCGATTAAATCTGATTTATGGCTTCGACCAGCGCAGGTACATCCAGATGTGTGTAAATCCGTTCCGTCAGGGACATAGCGCCGGAATGCCCGACGATTTTTTTGATGGTAGTCTGATCGACATGTGCTTCGGCGAGCAGGGAAATCGTGGTGTGTCGGCAGCAGTGAGGTGTATGATCGATGTGCAGACGAAACATCAAGGGTTGGAAAACATTGTGGTAATACATATAATAGGTAAAATGCTGGCTGTCCAGAGTATGGATGAGATATTCACAATCGGAACAGTCATGAAGCCAGCGCTGGTAAAAGGGGAGTACTTTGTCAGCAATCGGAACTTTTCGAATGCCGTTTTCGGTTTTGCTGTCAATGACATCAAAATATTGTTCGGACAGATGAACGTTTTCTTTTTTCAGATCCAAAAGCTCTGAGACACGGACACCATTGTATAATAGCATGAGGACTGTCTGGCAATAGGGATCGTTTTTGTGTTTCCACAGGAGAGCAATCTCAGAAGTGGAAAAACAGCTTCGTATGTTTTTATTAGGATTCCGGTCTTTGTATTTTGAAATATTTACATAGGCAGAATAATCTTTTGAGACAATTTCATGTTTCATGGCATAAGAATAGAGCTGGTTAAAAAGAACACGGATTTTTTTTAGGGTAGGATAGTTCTTGCCGCAGTGATCTATCACCTGCTGTAAATCATTGAGTCTCAAATTGTGAAATGGCATATCAGAAATGTTTTCACAAGTGGCAAAGGCCGCCCGATAGCCTTTGATGTTGGAGTGGGAAATGGTAGGAAACTTTTCTTCGGACCATCGGAGATAAATTTCCCGGAAGGTTAATTTCAGCGTTTCCCCATCGATGGGATAATTGTTGTAACGTGCCAGAATCTGCAGAGCTTCTGACCGGGTAGGAGCGTAGCCCAGAATCTGATAGTGCTGGATGCGCTTTCCCGTGATGTCATTGATGTGCCAGCCCGTAGTGATGCGTGCTGCGTAGGGTCTTCTTCTGTTGCCGGAGAGTTTTACGACTCCGCCGTATCCGTTTGGTAATCTCATTTTTCTTCCTTTCATGTGTAAAAATTTATATTATCGTGTCAATCATACACATTTATTTGTAAAATTTTTAAGTATCACACAAGTAACAAAAAAGAGTTTTTACCTATTATATATTTTACGTGTTGAAAAAACGAAGGTTTAGAGGTATTATATTCTAGAAAAATTGTTTACTAAGGAGAGAAAACTTTGAGTGAGAATGGATATCGAAATTTAAAAAAGACGAACAAGCTGATGATTCCCGTCATTTTGATGATGGGGTTTGTGCCATTGCTTGTACATATGTATTCCTATAATTCAAATCTGTCGCAGTTTGACTGGTTTCCGGCCAATTCAGATACACAGACAGATTTCTTTTTTGCATGGAAGATGATTGCGATCGTAATCATTGGAGTGGTGATGGCTGCAATTCTGTTGTATCGGCATTATGTGAAGAAAGAGACCCTGCAGTTTGAAAATTCTTTTTATTTTCTGATGGTATATGGACTTTTTGTTCTGATGTCAGCACTTTTTTCAAAGTATAAGCATTGGGTATCCGGTGGAACTTATGAACTTTTTGAGTCTGTGTGGGTAGTTTTTGCGTATATGCTGCTGTGTTATTATGTATATAATTTTGTGAATGAAGAAAAACATGTGGAATTCATTTTGAAAATTTCGGGCATTGGCATGGCTATTGTTACAGTGATCGGCGTATTTCAGTATTTTGGACTGGACTTCTTTCAGTCAAATTTTGGAAAACATTTAATTACAAATCCTGGATGGTGGAAGAATTTAAAAGAGCTGACATTTAATTTTGCACCGAAAACTTCTTATACGACATTATACAATCCGAACTTTTTATCGTTTTATTTTGGTATGCTCATTGTGCTGGCGGTATGCCTATTTATTGCGTCAAAAAAGATATGGCATCGGATAGTGCTGGCAGTAGCGGTAGTATGCTGTGCCATCTGCTTGAAAGGAAGCGGCAGTGCGAGTGGATGGATGGCTCTTGCACTGGCAGCAGTGGTACTTATACTTGTGCTTTTGAGCCGGAAGAAAAAACTGTTTGTTGTGGGTGCTGTTGTAGTGGTAATTGGGATTATAGCAGCAATCGTACTTGGAAATATCACCTCAGCAGGTGAAAATATAAAAAATACAATTGTTGGTACATACCGGATAAGTGACAGATGGGCTCTGAATGGAGTAGAAACCAATACGGATGATGTTGTGCTTGACATTCATGGGAATAAACTGAGTGTTTCTTATACCGTGGGAGAGGATGGAACAACACAGATCAGTTGCAAAGATTCGGATGGAAATGAGTTGAGTCAGACGATAGTGGATGCAGATAACCAGGTGACAACGATGGATGACAGCCGTTTTTCTGGGGTACAGCTGCAACCGGTATCTTTTGGAGATAGCTTGCCCGGAATTTGTGCAACGATTGATGGTGTGCAGTGGAACTTTATAAATACCGATGAGAATGGATATGAGTATCTGAATCCAGCAGGAAAGCTGGTAAAATTTGAAAACCCAAAATGTGCAACCGTATTTTTAGATGATGCAATGAGTGGAAGAGGACATATCTGGAATAAGACAATCCCAATTTTGGGAAAACATGTATTGATGGGATCTGGTGCTAATTCTTATATGTTTGAAGTACCGCAGGCAGATTATATCAGTCAAAACTATATGTATAGTGCAAACAGCTATGATGTGAAAGCACATAATTGGTATCTGCAGCAATGGGTGGAAACCGGACTGATCGGTACCCTGGCACTCCTGGTATTTCTGTTCTGGTACCTGGTACAGTCGGCACGCATCTATCGCAGAGTGAATTTACACGAGAGTATCAGCTGGGTTGGATTTGGATTATTTGCAGCAGTGCTGGTATATATGTTTGCAGGGATTGCAAATGATTCCAATGTATGTACCGCTCCGGTATTCTGGGGCATGCTTGGCCTGGGACTTGCAGTGAACCGGATGCTGGTTAAGAAAGAAAATCTTTTCGCAAAGGAACCGATTTCTGAGAAAAATGATGTTGTCGTGGAACAGAACGACCTTAAAACGGAAAAAGCAGTGACAACAGAAACTTCTGCAAAGAAGCAGTCCGGAAAGAAACAGTCAAGAAAACAGAGAAAATTAAACAAGTCATGAAAATGAGCACATTATAGGGAGTAAGTTTGGCATGCAACAAATGAAAAACCGGTTTCGGGGAGAAACGGCAAAATATATACGAATCGTATTGTTGGTAATTTACGATATATTGGCAATCTTTCTGGCGGAAATTCTTTCTATCTGGACTCGTTTTGATTTCAGCCTAAAGAGTGAGCAGGGAATTCCTTATCTGGAGACCGCATTGCAATATTTCTGGGTAAATATGATTGTAACCATCGTGATATTTTTTATTATGCATCTGTATAATAGTCTGTGGGAATATGCGAGCGTGCAGGAACTGTTAAATGTAGTGATTGCGTGTCTGCTCAGTGCTGCAATACAGAGTCTGGGGATGCATATGTTCCAATGGAATATGCCGCGTTCTTATTATATTTTGTATTTTTTCTTTTTGCTGGCGCTGGTGTCCGGAAGCCGTTTTGTATACCGGGGACTGCGTATCATACGACACAGTTATCTGGGAGACGCATCCAGACATGCCATTGCTACCATGGTGATTGGAGCAGGAGACAGTGCGAATTTCCTGATAAAAAATATGGAGAACAGTCCGCTGATCCGCAATCGTGTGGTATGCGTGATTGATGCAGATAAGAATAAGATTGGAAGCACCATTCTGGGAGCTCCGATTGTGGGAAATGACAGCAAGATCCCCTGGGCAGCAGAAAAATACGAAGTGCAGGAAATCTTTATTGCCATCCCGAATCTGCCGGGAGATCGAAAGAAAAAGATTCTGGAATTGTGTAAAAACACAGGATGCAAAATTAAGATTCTGCCTAGTATGGCGCAGATTGTGAATGACGAGGTAAGTGTCTCAAATTTCCGTGAGGTGGAAATCGAAGATTTACTGGGACGAGAACCAGTGAAAACAAATCTGGATGAGGTTATGGGATACATTGCGGGAAAGGCTGTACTTGTAACCGGTGGCGGTGGTTCCATCGGAAGTGAACTCTGCCGCCAGATCGCGGCGCATCATCCTTCGCAGCTGGTGATATTTGATATTTATGAAAATACCACGTATGACCTTCAACAGGAGTTAAGAAAGAAATTTCCGAATCTGAATCTGGTTGTGCTGATTGGATCTGTGAGAAATACCCATCGTGTGGATACCGTATTTTCGGATTATAAACCGGCGATTGTTTTTCATGCAGCTGCACATAAGCATGTGCCACTCATGGAGGACAGTCCGAATGAGGCAATTAAAAACAATGTATTCGGTACTTATAATGTGGCTATGGCAGCAGGAAGAAACGGAACGGAGCGCATGGTATTGATTTCTACGGATAAAGCCGTAAATCCGACCAATATCATGGGAGCGTCCAAACGTATCTGTGAGATGATTATTCAGGGAATGCAGCATCGTTTCCCGAAAACCAATTATGTAGCGGTTCGCTTCGGAAATGTATTGGGAAGTAACGGAAGTGTGATTCCTCTTTTCAAAAAGCAGATTGCAGAGGGCGGACCCGTCACCGTTACCGATAAGAATATTATTCGTTATTTTATGACGATTCCGGAAGCTGTATCGCTTGTCTTACAGGCAGGTGCTTACGCAAAGGGCGGAGAAATCTTTGTGCTTGATATGGGAGAGCCGGTAAAGATCGATGATATGGCAAGAAATCTGATCAAGTTATCCGGATTTGAACCGGATGTGGATATCCCGATTGTGTATACAGGGCTTCGACCGGGGGAAAAGATGTTTGAAGAGTGTCTGAAAGAAGAGGAAGGACTTCAGAAAACAGAGAATGATCTGATTTTTATCGGAAAGCCGATTGAATTTGACAGGGAAGAGTTTTTTGAACATTTGAAAGATCTGAAGAAGACGGCATATGAAGATGATCCACAGATGAAGCTGGTGGTGAAACGGTTAGTGCCTTCGTATCAGGTGGAAAAAAGCAAATAATTAGAAGTAGAATGGGGAGCAGTCGGAGCGGCTGCTCTCTTTAATTTTACTGCATGCACTATTCGTAAATGGTATAATAAAGTGTATCGTTTTAAAAGAAGTACAGAGAGGAGAAGGTAAATGATGGATTTATTGCTTGCATTAGTGGATCAGACTTTTGGTGGAACAAATTTGTATATTCCGACAATTTTAATGATGTTAGCAATTGGAATTATCTGCTTCACAAACAAGAAGTGGTTACAGATGCCAAGATATATGTTTGGAACAGTTATAAGTGAGATAGCAGGAGTATATTTTTTTTCTGTGCTTGGATTTGGAATGCAGGTATTATGTAGAGAAACGAAGCCGGAAGCTAAAGAATTTTTGAAGAGTCTGTATGGAATCTTGTGTCTGATTCTTGGAATTATGATTATACTGGCGTATCGTTGCATACATATCTATTGGATCATGCGCAGGGAATTGAAAGTAAGCTGCTTGTATGCGCAACCGGAGAATTATGACTATAACTTAATAGAGGCATGGAAGCGTCTGGAGAAATTGCTGCCATCAAAGATGACGAAGAAACAAAAGGAAACCTATGAGCGGTATAAAATGTTTTTGCGGACGCAGATGGGGAGTTTTCATGCAAATGAACTGGAAATGAGAAGACGGGCAGAAGCAGGGGAAAAAGATACAGCGTTCAACCACCTGCTTTACTTTATCCAATATCAGAGAACCGGACATATAGAACAGGCAAATGAACAAATACGGAAGGCAGAGGCATTATGCAATGAAAAAACGGACATCACGATACGAAGCCAGATTCTGATTAACCGTGGAGTGGCCTATGTACTGACTAAAGCCTATAAGGATGCAGAGGATGCTTTTGAGAAAGCGATACTCTTTTGCGAGGAGAACGATTTACAAACGTCAGAATTGTGGACGATTTTGTACTATAATTATGTATTTAATAAGACGCGGTTGCATCAGCATATATCATATGAGGAATGGAAATCGGAACTGGAAATATTAAAAGAACATCTTGACATGAAAAAACCACAGGATTATATTGCTTATCGTTATGTAGAGCTGGAAATGTTACGCAAGACAGGTGCGGAACGTTCCAGACTGGAGAAAAATGTACAGGATATGCTGACGTGTATTGGGCAAAGAAAAATGCCGGACAGGAATCGTTGTATGTTTGAAGCTTCAGTGGCACATGTCGTATGGTCTTCGAGACTGGATCCTGTTCATGTTTTGCAGGCACTGAATAAAGACAAAGAACTCATAAGGCAGTTGCCTATGCCAGCAAGATACCATTGCTATAAGAACATTCAGTCATTTTTCGAAGATCTGCATGGAGGTATCGTTAAAAAATATGCAGATTTGCGGGAAGCCGCAGCGGAATATATGAAGCATCAGTCATTGGATGATTTGGAAAAATTTCGTAAGTCGCTTCCATCTGAGGCTGTATATGAGCGGTGTTTCTGTTTCAAAGAAGAAGCCAGATTGCAGAAAAACCGCCCGCAGACCTACCGGTGGGAGAATGTGTTAGAAGAGCTTGAGAACGCAAGTAATCTGTATAAAGAAAATGGATTGGAACTTGAAGAACTCATGTGTAATCTTAACTTGATAGATGAGGCGTGCATTGCCCTTAATGTGGATGCATATGGAAGACCCATATACAAAGACAGGATGAAACATCTCATGGAAGAGGCAGAACAAATCCTGCCAATTCTTCAGGAACATCCAGTTATCAATGAGATTGCCTTACGCATGAGTTACTATGCGTATCGTATGGATGATTATGAAAAATGCAAAAAGTATTATGAAGAATATCGCCGGACAAAGCATCTGGTGTCGATTGAGCAATATGCTCCAGGACTCCATACATATTATATGGTTGTCAGTTTCGCGGTACGTGTGTTGTATGTCATTGATGCAATCAAGGCAATTCCATCAACAAGTGAGTTCCAGAGAAAAAATGCGTCCATCCGAAAGAACATCCAGAATTTTATGTCCGGACCAGCAGAAAAAGAATATGTTATTTTAGGCATACTCCTTGGTTTTACTGATATCGTTCTGTTAAAGCGGTTAATGTGGAAAAATGCACGGGATGGAAGCACGGAAGCGCATGTCTGGTTTGTGTTTTCAGACTTGGGCTTGGAAATAGATATTGCATATAATAATATTACAGAAGATGCTGAAACAGATAGAACTTTTTTCATAATTAATCAACATCCGTTGGAAAATGGTCTCTCCAGATTTGCCAGTAAGAAAAGTGAACAAGGAAGATTGAGCGTTCCGCTGGTGTAGAAAGGAACATTCGGACTTGGCAACTTTGTGGAAAGTGAGCAGGCAGAGATGTTGGAAATACGTGATATGATTGAAAAATATTTGCCAGAAGCTTGTCCAACGATTGAGGAACTGAGATGGAGCTATGGGGATGTTATGGTTCCGGTGAGAGGAGAAGTTATATGACACAAGAAGAAAATTTATGCATTTATACAAAAGAAAATGATACAGAAGCACATTTTAGAAATCAGGAGCACATTATTCCGGCATGCATTGGTGGTATGCAAAAATTGCCGAAAGGATATGTCTCAGATGAAATGAATACTTTGTTTTCGGCATTAGAACTGAAGTTAGCGAGAAATTCACCAATTACACTTCCTCGTATGTTTATAGGTCCGGGAAAACGTGGAAGCCATAACCCCAAGAGACGCGGAGGAGCCAGTAAGATTGTCTCTGTGATGAAATCGAATGAAAATGGTATGTATAGTCTTGGATATATCAGAATGGGGACGCCTATTACCATTGACCAGGTTCATATTACACAGATGGAGAATGAAAAACATCAGGTTTCGTTTTGTTTTGACACAGAAAAAGTGGATAAAGAGCATTATCTGGAAAAGGTGACAGAATGGATGCCGGAGTTGAAGTCATTTGATGGACAGGCGTGTGTGATGATAAGAGAAGAAGGGCTGGCAGAGAATGAAATTATACTGGGACAAGCGGGAAATCGATGGTATCTGGTAGCACGTCCGGAAATCGATGAGGAAAAGTTGAAGGCAGAAACGGTAAAGAAAATTCGGTTGCTAGTATCAGCATATGAACAGGAAATGCTAAATCAGTCTGCAATAAGTGACGAAGAGAAGATACCATCTGGCATTGATGGTTTTGGAAATTTGTGCGTAGAAAAGAGTCAGGTGACTTCCAATATGCATCAAATGATTGATATGCATGCCTATATGCGTGTCGTAGCAAAGATTGCATTTAATTGTCTTGCGGAAGTCCGCGGTAGAGACTACGTTATGCAAGCGAAATTTGATCCTATACGTGAGGCTATATTAACAGGAGAAGAGATTGATCATGTAGTATTCTTTCAGGAGAGAGATAAAAAGCACACGGAAGTGTTGGAAAGTTTAGGAAATGCAAAAGGTTTTGGCGTCTGGAGACATACAGTAATCATTACATGGACAGAGGACAGGCTTGTGGCAGAGGTTATGTTATATGGAACCTCTAGTCCTATGCTTGTAATTCTGGCACAGGAGAATTGCCGTGACTTTGGAATTATGGATGGATATGTGTGTGATTGGGAAAATCATAGAGAGATGCGATTTATGGATTATATTGAGAAAACGGTGGTGGATGAATAGAAAGTGTATGGGATATTCAGCAAAGTCAGACATAATCGGTTGGAAAAGAAAAAGATGGGGCGAAACACACAATTTATTGATGCCAGAGGAGAAGATATTTTTGAAAAATATGTATATATATGATATAATAAACTAGTTTATGAGACGAAGTGTTCAATACAGTTAGAAAAGAGGAAAACAAATGTTTGACTTCACAAAAGAAAGAGAAGCATTTGAAAATAAAGTATGGCTCAGTTCCCCCACCATGCATGGACCGGAACTGGAATACATAAAAGAAGCCTATGAAACCAACTGGATGTCAACGGTTGGTGCAAATATCAATGAAGTGGAGCGATTAGCCAGTGAAAAGGTAGGATGTAAATATGCAGTCGCCCTGTCAGCAGGAACCGCAGCACTTCATATGGCAGTGAAACTGGCAGGAGTAAAACCGGGAGATAAAGTATTCTGTTCCGATATGACGTTTGATGCAACGGTGAATCCGGTTGTCTATGAAGGTGGAGTTCCGGTATTTATCGATACAGAATACGATACCTGGAATATGGATCCGGTGGCACTGGAAAAAGCATTTGTACTTTATCCGGAAGTGAAAGTGGTTGTTACAGCACATCTGTACGGTACACCGGGAAAAGTGGATGAAATCCGAAATGTATGTGAAAAACACAATGCGATTTTGATCGAGGATGCAGCAGAATCACTTGGTGCGACTTATAAAGGAAAGCAGACGGGACAATTTGGTGATTTTAATGCAATCTCATTTAATGGAAACAAGATCATAACCGGATCAGCCGGCGGAATGCTTCTTACCGATGATGAAGAAGCTGCAAAGAAAGTGCGGAAATGGTCCACACAGTCCAGAGAGAATGCGCCATGGTATCAACATGAGGAACTGGGATACAATTACCGCATGAGCAATGTGATCGCAGGGGTGGTAAGAGGACAGTTTCCTTATTTGGAAGAGCATATTGCACAGAAGAAAGGAATTTATGAAAGATATAAAGACGGACTGAAGGGACTTCCAGTACATATGAATCCATATGATGGAACAAATAGTGAACCGAATTTCTGGCTCAGTTGTATGATCATTGAACCGGACGCAATGTGTAAGCAGGTACGTGGTGAACAGGAAGCTCTCTATATCGGAGAGCCAGGGAAAAGCTGTCCGACGGAAATTCTGGAAGCTATCGCGAGTATCAATGCAGAGGGACGGCCGATATGGAAACCGATGCATATGCAGCCAATCTATCGCATGAATGGTTTTGTGACACGGGAAGGAAACGGAAGAGCGAAAACCAATGCCTATATCAGTGGTGGAATTCTTGGAAAAGATGGAATGCCGCTGGATGTGGGGATGGATATCTTTCATAGAGGATTGTGTCTGCCGAGTGATAATAAAATGACGGCGGAGCAGCAGGCGCGAATTATAGAAGTAATTAAAGAATGTTTTGCATAGGTAGGAGTTTGCGATGCAACATAAACAGGGATTTTATGAAAAATATGTAAAACGATTGGTCGACATTGTGTGTTCATTGGTTGTTCTGGCAATATTCTGGTGGTTGTACATAATTCTGGCAATCCTGGTTCGTGTAAAACTGGGATCTCCGGTGCTGTTTAAACAACAACGACCGGGCAAAAACGAGAAAATTTTCAATATGTATAAATTCCGCACTATGACGGATGCAAGGGATGAGAATGGAGAATTGTTGCCAGATGAGATACGACTGACAAAGTTTGGAAAAGCGCTTCGGGCAACCTCGTTGGATGAATTGCCGGAGATTTTCAATATTCTGAAAGGTGATATGAGTCTTATTGGTCCAAGACCATTATTGGTACAGTATTTGCCAAGATATAATGAAGAACAGCATCACAGGCATGATGTCAGACCGGGACTTACCGGGTATGCACAGGCACATGGAAGAAATGCGGTGTCATGGGAAGAAAAGTTTGACATGGATGTATGGTATGTGGAACATATTTCTTTGAAAACTGATTTTAAGGTCATAATTGATACGATAAAAACAGTTGTGAAAAAGGAAGGAATCTCATCGGACACATCGGTAACGATGGAAGAATTTATGGGAAGCAAGTAAATGAGAAAATTGGCTATTATAGGTGCCAGCGGGCATGGGAAAGTGATCGCGGACATTGCTGTCAAAAACGGATATAAAGAAATTGTATTTTTTGATGATGATCCTAATGTACAAGAATGTGCAGGCTTTCGGGTTGTTGGAACATCAAAAGATGTGGATAATTATCCGGACTATGATGTTATTGTTGCGATAGGAAATGCTTCGATTCGCAAAAAGATACATAAAAAAGTCGGTGAAGATCGGCTTGCGACTTTGATTCATCCTCAGTCCGTAATCAGCAGAAGGATTACAATTGGAAAAGGTACTGTAGTTATGGCGGGGGCAATCATTAATTCTGATACAAAAATAGGTGAGGGATGTATCATAAATACCAGTGCATCGGTTGACCATGATTGTAGTATGGGAGATTTTGTACATGTGTCGGTCGGGGCTCATGTCGCAGGTACTGTAACTATCGGAATTGGAACCTGGATTGGTGCAGGAGCTACAGTGAGTAATAACATTGAAATCTGTAGGGAGTGTATGATCGGGGCTGGTGCGGTGGTGGTAAGTAATATAAAGGAGAAAGGAACTTATATAGGAGTTCCAGTGAAAAAAATGGAAGACGAACGTATTTTTTTGGAGGGGGTAACCCTTAGTTTATATAATATAGCAAGCCCTAAGGCAAGAATTGCATAAGGGGGAAGCTATGAAGAATTTGTATATTATCGGCGCAGGCGGTTTTGGCCGAGAGGTTGCGTGGTGTGTTGAACGAATTAATGAAGTAACACCTACATGGAAAATTAAGGGCTTTATTGATGATGATGAAACAAAGTGGGGAGCAAAAGAGGATGAGTATTTGGTACTTGGTGGCTGTGAGTATTTGAAACAGCAGAATGATGCGTATGCAGTTTGTGCAGTTGGAAATGCTAAGGTGCGCCGGCAAATAATTGGAAAATTATCAGGTAGTGGAGTGCTATTTGCAACAATTGTAGATCCTTCTGTCATCTTGTCTAAGAGAATTTCGATTGGCGAGGGAACAATTATATGCGCAGGCACAATTGTTACAGTTGATATTAGTATTGGAAAGCATGTGATTATTAATTTGGACTGCACATTGGGACATGATGATGTGATTGAAGATTTTGTCACAATTTATCCAAGTGTGAATGTTTCAGGAAATGTGATGGTTGGAGAGTGCTCTGAACTTGGGACAGGGGCACAAGTGATACAAGGAAAGAAAATTGTGAAAAACACAATCGTGGGAGCTGGAGCGGTTGTGATTAAAGACGTAATTGAATCTGGAATATATGTTGGGTGTCCTGCAAAAAAAATAACGAATTTATATGATAATGGGTTAAATGTGGAAGGATAAATAGCCATGCACATGAGCGAGGTGATGGAGAAAAATGAAAAGTGCTTTTATTATTAGTTGTTTTGATTGGTATGATAAAAGAATAAAGCCAGTATATAATATTTTGAAGAGTACATATGATGTACAAATTTTCTTGTCTGATTTTGATCATATAAAAAAAGAAAAATGTGTTATACCTCGTGAATCGTGTAATTATATAGAAACAAAAATTTATAAGAAAAATTTGTCATTTAAGAGAATTGTTTCGCATTTGGATTTTTCAGCAAAAATTTATAAACAAATGGAAAAATATAAACCTGATTTGGTATATGCATTGGTTCCGCCGAATTCTGTCGCGGATTCGTGTAGAAAATATAAAGAAAAAGAAAAAAATGTAGTCCTAATTTTGGATATTATTGATATGTGGCCAGAGTCAATGCCTGTAGCCATTTTTGAAAAAAATTTTTTCTATAGAAAATGGGTAGGAATGAGAAATAAAGCACTTGTGGTATCAGATTATGTTTTTACGGAGTGCAAAATTTATGCGGAGTGCTTAGAAAACTGTTTGAATAAAAACCACGAAACACTTTATTTATATAAAAATTTTACGAAAGAAGAATTACTTTATAGAAAAACAAAATTGCAACAGCTTAAAATAAGTGATGATAATAGTATTTGTATTGGTTATTTGGGAAGCATTAATCACATTGTTGATATTGAGGGGATAAAGAATATTGTACGTGAATTGAAAAAAAATTATACAGTTAATTTTAAAATAATAGGTGATGGCGAAAAGAGAGAAGAATTTTTAAGAACGCTATCAGAAGAACAAATCAAAATAGAATATTATGGAAAAGTTTTCGATGAAAAGGAAAAAATGGATATTTTAATAAATTGTGATTATGGGGTAAATATGATGATTGACAAAGTGAAAGTTGGATTAACAACAAAAAGTATTGATTATTTTTCTTATGGACTTCCTATAATAAATAATATAAAGGGAGACACTTGGAATATGGTAAAAGAAAATTCACTTGGAGTGAATGTGGGGGATAATATTAGATTCTCGAAATGTAAAGATCGTGATAAAAAAAGAATTTGTAAGTTTTATGATGAAAATTTTACTGAGGTGATTTATACACAGAAAATTAAAAAGGCTTTAAAAAGTATAAGCATATGAGATATTAATAATACAATATGGTTTGTTATTTTATCTAAAGAGGGATTTTCAATAATTAAAAAAATAGGAGATGCTAAAAAATAAAGAAAGGTGATAGATAATTTGATTGCTAGAATTATCGTTGAAAATTATGTATTATATACCTAAAAAAATTCATTTAATATGGTTTGGAAGGAATCCGTACACTGCAGTTGTTGAAAAGTGCATAGAGTCATGGAAAAAAATTTGTCCCGATTATGAAATTAAATTGTGGAACGAAGATAATTTTGATGTTGATTCCAATATATTTACCCAAGAGGCATATCGGACTAGAAAATGGGCTTTTGTAAGTGATTATGTTAGACTGTATGCTTTATATAATGAAGGTGGGGTTTATATTGATTCGGATGTTGAAATATTGAAACCAATAAATGATATATTAGAAAATAAACATGTAGTAACTGGCTATTCGTCTAGTAATTGGATTCCGACGGGATTTATGGCTGCTGAAAAAGGAAATATTTGGATAAAAGAATTAATGAATTATTATGAAGGAAGACATTTTATTAAACCAGATGGCAGCTATGATATGAAGGTTAATAATGTAATCATAACAGAAATATCAAAGGAAAAATTTGGATTTAAGGTGGGAGATATGCTTATACAAAATGGAAATGTGTCGTTGTATCCACAACCTTATTTTCATCCGTTTCCAAGAAGGGCTCTTGACTATTCAAAAATAGATTTAGAAAAGGCGAAGGGGTATTTTGGCATAACCCAAGATACATATTGCATTCATTACGGAACAGCTACGTGGGTAGATGATAGAAACTCTATTAGCTATAAGATAAAGCATTTGATTAGAATTATTTTACCACAATTTTTAATTGAGCCTTTGGAAAGAATATATTATAAACATCATAGATGGGATAAAGTAAAATGAATAAAATTTCAATAATTATACCGGTATATAATACTTCGTTATATTTGAAAAGATGTTTAGATTCAGTAAAAGAGCAGTCCTACGATAATATACAAATTATTGTTGTGAATGACGGGAGTACAGATGGGTCACAAAATATATTGGAAGAATACAAAAAAAATAATAAGGAGCTGGATTTGACGTTACTTCAAAAAACCAATGGAGGGTTGTCTAGTGCAAGAAATTACGGAATGACCTTTGTGAAAGGTGATTATGTATTTTTTTTAGATTCAGATGATTATTTATTACATGATGCGATCGAAAATTTAATGGGAGAAAGGCAAGGTAATGATATAGTTATTGGTAATTTTACTTATTTATATGCAGATGGAAGTGAAAAAAATATAGATTTTAGCGAGTGTAGAGACTTAAACGGATCGAAACTTACCGATAAGCAGTTTTATGATTTGTTTTATGGATCGAGATATGCTATTAGTGCATGCAATAAATTATATGATTATGAATTTATAAGAAAATCAAATGTTGAATTTCAAAAAAATTCTGAAATATATGCAGAAGATTTATTATTTAATTTGAAACAGTTTAGTCGATTACCTAGAGTTGCATTTGTTCACAAACAAACGTATGTTTATTGCCAAAATGATGATTCGATTACTCATACTTACAAAAAAGAATTGGCATTAAGGTTTGCCACTTTAATAAATGATTATGCTAATTATAATGAAGAAGATCATAGAGGTGTTTTGTATACTATTGCAAATGCAACCAATACTATTGTGGCACAAGAAAGAACATATGAGGAATCTAAAAGAGCATTGAATTTGTTAAAATCAAAACTAAATAAAAAAATTGTACATTACTTCAAAGAAATTAATCAATATACAAAAGGATTACCTAAATCAAGAAAAATTGATTATGTATTAGATATATTCCTTTTGGACAAATCTATAGTAATGCTATATATATATCAACAGATAAAAAGAAAGATACGAGAGAATGAATAGGTTTTTAAGGGTCAACAAAAGAAACTTTGTAATTGCACTAGTTGGAATAGCTATATTAATTTTGGAAAATTATATATTAGGTACAATTAATTCTAAAGATGATTTTGAACAGTGGAATTTATATGTTTCACTAATAGTTTTGTTTAATATTTTTTGTGTGATTTTTATTTTTGCAAGACAAAAAATAAAAGTGCTGTCTTTAGCTGGCTTTTTTGTGATATTATCGTATGTATTTCATTTTGGACAAGTAATCATAAATGGTTTTTTCCCTAAGTATCAATATACGTTATTAAATGCTGTGGGAAAATATAAAGAATCTGTTGTGCGAGGTGAATTGTATGCATTAAATATTATAGTTATAGTGACAATTTTTATCATAGTTAGTAGTAATTGCGAATATGAGATGATTTGTTATCATCGGTTTTTAGAGCCTGATTTAAGAGATGTGAGAAGAATTTCATGGCGTATATTGAGTGTTACATTGCCAATACAGTTCTTGGTTGTAATAAGGGAATTAGTACAAGCACAGACTGTTTCATATGGAAATGGAAGCGAATCTAATGGTATGCTGTTTCAAATCGGTTCTTTATCAATTATTGGATTTGTTTTGCTTTTGTTTGGAAATAGTGAAAACAAAAATAAAGTACGAATTATTATGGCTTTTGAAATAATATGGTATATAATATCTATGTTTTCCGGAAGTAGAATTTATGCAGTTATTGCAATTTTAATATTGTTGTACTGTTATTTGTGCTTAGATAAGGAAATTAGGATGTGGAAGTTCTTGCTTTATTTAGTTTTGGGCATATTTTTTATGGGGTTATTAAATTCTATAATGCATGTCCGAAGTATGGGGATTATCTCATTTTCCGCAATTGTAGAGGATATGTTGAGCTTTAATTCAAATTTTGTACTTGGAACATTGGAAGAGTTCGGCGGAAGTATTTATACAGTAACAAGTGGGTTTGATGAAATTCCTCAAAATGTACCATTTAATTATGGAAAAAGCTATATTGAATCGTTTGCACTTATTGGTGTAAATGTGGGGGGGATTTTAACTCCTATAATGGATAACATAGCGTTTACTACAAGGTTTGTTAATAAATACAGTTATGGAGGGTCGTATGTGGGCGAATTGTATTACAATTTTGGCTTATTTTCATATTTTGTAGCTCCATTGATTGGAATAGTAGTAGGAAGAGTTTCTAGTATATTAAATTATTGTGTGAGAAATAAGTATTATATAAATGGATCGTTTTATATAATGGTTTTCTATGGTTTTATATTATGGATAAGAGGATATGCAAATGCATTGCCCAGGGGGATTGTATGGGGAGCAGCATTAATTGCGATTATTTATAAGACAACGCACAAATGTATTAAAACGACTGAAGAAAGCGACAACTAAAAGTTTTAAGTTATTGAAGAAAATCCTAAAGATGAGAAAAATTAGTAGGGAAAATCGTGCTGAGAAGTATAAAAGAAGATCACGAATCGGTAAATGGGATAGATAAATTTGGAAAGAATTTGTGTCAGGTAATGATGCCATTATTTGAAAGGAACAATAAGTGCTGTAAGATATTTAGCTTGAAAGAGAACTTATAGCCATATAAGAAAAGAAGTAATGTGAACAGAAAGGTATTTGCTAACAATGGATTAGTGTATAGGTATATGAATATCCTATAAATTTAGTTTGAAATTAGTAACTTATTAATGGTTTAATAAATACTGTAAAATCAAGGCACTTTATTAAACTTACACTAAAAAAGAAAGAATAGAGAACAAAAATGGTTAAAGTATCAGTGCTGATGTCGGTTTACAATACCGAACCGAAAATGTTGAAGGAATCAATTGATAGCATATTAGCACAAACATGTAAGGATTGGGAAATGATATTAATTAATGATTGCAGTACAAATATTGCAACATTAAAATATTTAACTGAGATTAGCGATCCGAGAATTTTTATTTATAATAACAAAAGGAATTTGGGCTTAACGGCATCATTGATAAAGGGCCTTAGTTTATGTAACGGTAAATATATTGCAAGAATGGATGCTGATGATATATCAATGTCTTATAGACTTGAAAAACAAATAGATTATTTAGAAAAAAATCATAGTATAATTGTTGGCTCATATTTTAGTTTGATTCCGGCTAAACGTTTTAAAAGATTTTTTACGTCAGATTATCATAAACAAATGGCTAGAATGATATTTGGTAATGATTGCATTATACATTCTAGTGCGTTATGGGATAGAGATGCATTGATAAAAAGGGGGATTAGTTATAATCCGTTATATCTTAAATCGCAAGATTATGGATTATGGTGTGATTGCCTTAGCAAAGGGATTAATATTGATATATGTCCAGAAGTATTGGTTGGATGGAGAGAATCTGAAAATCAGATAACAAAAATATATGCAAAAGAGCAAAGGGAGACAAGGGAAGAAATTAGAAAAAAATTTATTAAAGAGAATTATTATATTTCGGATGAAGATTTGGCGGTCTTTGTAAAACAAATAGATAATGAATTATGTTTACATAAAATAATAGAAGTGAAAAAAATTACAGAAATATTGGTTCGATTTATTAATAATAATAAAAATTACTTATTAAAAAAAGAAATATATAGGTATTGGTTTTTACAAGCAATTATGCGGATAAAATATAAAAAAAAATTTGAATTGTTATTTTCTAAATTGTTTTGGAAAAGCGTATTGGGAACAAATATTATATATATATTGAAATGTTTAAAAAATGAATTATATATTTGTGGATAAGTTTATGATTGAGAGAATATGAATTATGAAGCAAAAATGCATGTTAAATACGTTTAGTTCACTTGTTTTACAGATTATAACGCTGATAAGTGGGTTTATTTTACCAAGAGTTTTGATTGAAACATATGGATCAGATACAAATGGACTTGTTTCTTCTATAACGCAATTTTTATCTGTTATTTCTCTTTTAGATTGTGGAGTGGGAGCTGTTATACAAACAGCGTTATATGAACCACTAGCTAAAAATAGTAATAGAGGATTATCTGAAGTAGTATCAAATGGAGAACTTTTTTTTAAACATATAGCAGAAATTTTATTAATCTATATAGTAGGTTTAGTCTTTTTATATCCTAAATTAATAAGAAGTAATTGTGACGGAAAAGAAGTTGCACTATTAATAATTTTTATTGGAGCAAGCTTGTTAGCGCAGTATTATTTTGGAATAATTGATAATTTGTTATTGGTGGCGGATCAAAAGGGGTATATATTATACATTTCTCAAATTGTATCAACAATAATTAATACGTTAGTTTGCGTAGGGTTGATGAAAACTGGTAGTAGTGTATATTTTATGAAGTTTTTATCGGCCATCATTTTGGTGTTACGCCCAATAGTGGTTAGAGGATATGTGAATTGCCATTATTATTTAAAGAGAAATGTAAAATATCCCAAAAATATCTTAAAGCAAAAATGGAATGGGTTAGCACAACATATTTCATATGTGGTATTAAATAGTACTGATATAGTGGTATTAAGTATTTTTATGGATTTGAAGACAGTATCGATTTATTCTGTATATAATTTGGTGATTTCGGGTTTAAATCAGTTTCTTACAGCATTATGTTCAGGATTTCAAGCAATGGTAGGTAATTTATGGGCAAGAAAAGAAATTTTAAAATTGAATAAATCATTTGAAAAATTTGAATGGTTATTTCATACTATTACAACTTTCGTTTTTGGATGTTCGTTTTCTCTTATTATTCCTTTTGTACAAGTTTATACTGGTACTGTTAGAGATGCAAGATATGTACAACCTTTTTTTGCGGTTATAATAGTTTTAGCTACATTTTTAAGGTGTCTAAGTAATCCGTATTGGTTAATAATTTTGGCTGGAGGGCATTATAAACAGACGCAAGTATATTTTATCATTTCGGCATTAATAAATATAATTATATCGGTGTTTATGGTTTTTAAATTTGGACTCATAGGTGTAGCAATTGGAACTTTGATTGCAATGCTATATCAAGTGATTTGGATGTCATGTTATGTGAGTAATAATTTGATTAAATGGCCGGCTAAAATTATAGCAAAACAATTTGGAGTTGACATATGTGTTATCGTAAGTGGATTGTTGATTGGAAGCCTGTGGAAGTTTACGTGTTACAAGTGGTTTGATTGGATTAAATACGCAATTGTAATTTCTTTTTTTTGGGGAATCTTAGAGATTGTGTTTAATTGTATTTTTTATAATAAAAAAATGTGTGAATTGATGAGAACTTTAGGAAAGCGAATAGGAGAATAAAATACATATGTATGCAAAGTTATTTAATTTTATTAATAACAAAGGACTTTTAAAAAAAATACCAGATGAATTATATATTCATATGTTTTACAAAGCAAAAACTGGAAAGCAAATCGACTTGAAACATCCAAAATTATTAAATGAAAAACTTCAATATTTAAAATTGAATGATCATAATCCTCTGTATACGAATATGGTAGATAAATATAAAGTCAAAGAATATATTAAAAAAAATATAGGCGACAAATATGTCATTCCAACATTAGCAGTATGGGATAAACCAGAAGATATAAATTTAGAATCGTTACCGGAGCAGTTTATTTTAAAATGCAATCATGATAGTGGCAGTTTAATAGTTTGTAAAGATAAGTCCAAGCTTGATATGAACGAAGTAAAAAAGAAACTTTGTATGTGTTTAAAAGAAAATTATTATTTAAAAGGTAGAGAATGGCCATACAAAAATATTGAGAGAAAAATTATTGCAGAACCATATCTTTCGAACAAAGATGGATCTGCAATTGTTGATTATAAGTTCTATTGTTATGGTGGAATGCCAAGATATTTCATGTATTCTTTAGGAGAGGCTGAACATAAAGTCAAAAATCATAAGTTTGATATGGAATTACATTCAATTGATTATTTATTTAAAAAATCAGTAGATATAGAAATTGATGAAATTCATTTGCCAGATAATATCGAAACGATGATAGATATTGTAAAAAAACTTTGCGTAGATTTTCAACATGTTAGGATTGATTTGTATAATGTAGATGGAAAGATTTATTTTGGAGAGTTTACCTTTTACACAAATGGTGGAATCATAAATATAGAGAATGAAGAATATGCACAAAAAATGGCTGATTATATTGATATAGGTAAGGCTTATGGAAAATAAAGTTTTGGTGTTTGATTTGGATGGTACATTGCTAAATAGCAGAAAAGAAATAAATGAAAGCAATATTGAGTGTATTACTAAATTGACGGAGATAGGATATCAAATAATTATTTGTACAGGTCGTAAATATAGAGAAGCTAAAGAATTTATAAAAAAAATACAGTTATCAAAAAATGCATTTTATATTTGCGATGATGGAGCAATCATATATAATGGCCTAGGAAATGTTGTGTTGAAAAGAAAGGATTTTTCATTAAACGAAGTTCAGAGTATATTGGATTTGTATCATCTTAAACGGTGTATAATATACACAGATGAAAAAAATTATTATCTTTCAAAATCGATGATTGATATGTATAAACACATGTTATGGTTTAAAATTAAAAAATTTTCGAATATACAAGCAAGATGTTTAAAAGGGAAAAATGATATTATACACATTAAGAAAATTGTTTGTTATGAATTGAATAATATTACATCTACAGATAAACAATTTGTTATTCATAAATTCGATGATAAGATAGCTGAAATATTGCCATATGGATGTGATAAATATTTTGCATTGAAACAACTTGATCTAATGGGGAAAATAGAATTAGGCAACGTTATTTATTTTGGAGACGATGAGAATGATTTAGAATGTTTTGAAAACATAGAAAATACTGTTGCAATGAGTAATGCAAAAGAAAGTATTAAATCTAAGGCAAAGTATATAATTGGCACTAATGAAAGTAATGCAATTGCAGAGTTTATTAAAGAATATTTGGAGATATATTAAAAATAGGGAGAATTTAAAATATGAAAAAAATAATGTTAGTCTTTGGGACCAGACCCGAAGCAATAAAAATGTGTCCATTAGTAAATGAATTGAAATCAAGGAATGCTATTGAAACAGTAGTTTGTGTAACGGGGCAGCATAGACAAATGTTAGATCAAGTTTTAAGAACATTTAATGTTATTCCGGATTATGATTTATCTATTATGAAGCAAGGACAAACATTATTTGATATAACAATAGGTATTTTAGAGAAAATTAAGATGGTACTTGAGCAGGTAAAGCCTGATGTTGTCTTAGTACATGGCGATACATCTACGACTTTTGCGACTGCTTTAGCATGTTTTTATCTCCAGATACCGGTAGGACATGTTGAGGCAGGTCTTCGCACATATGATATTTATTCGCCATATCCAGAAGAGTTTAATCGGCAAACCGTTTCTATTATAAGCAAATATAATTTTGCACCAACGCAGTTGGCTGCACAGAATCTAATTAAAGAAGGGAAAAAACCAGAAAGTATTTATATAACGGGAAATACAGTGATTGATGCTATGAAACATACTGTATCCGAGGATTATTCGCATCCTGAATTGGATTGGGTTGGATCGGATAAACTTATTTTTATTACTGCTCATAGGAGAGAAAATCTTGGACAACCGATGCATAATATGTTCAGAGCTATTCGAAGAGTCCTTGATGAGCATCCTGATTGTAAAGCAATATATCCAATACATATGAATCCGGTTGTGCGCAAAGCTGCCGAGGAAGAATTGGGAGATTGTGATCGCATTCACATTATTGAACCAATTGAAGTATATGATTGTCATAACTTTGAAGCTAGGTGTTTCTTATGTCTGACTGACTCAGGGGGGATTCAGGAGGAAGTCCCGGCATATGGAAAGCCGGTTCTTGTTATGAGAGATACTACAGAAAGACCAGAAGGGGTGGAAGCTGGTACTTTGAAATTAGTAGGAACTGATGAAGAGGAGATATATCAGAATTTCAAATTACTCATTGAGAATGAAGTTGAATACAATAAGATGGCAAAGGCATGTAATCCATATGGAGATGGATATGCATGCGAAAGAATTGCGGATATCCTTGAAGGAAAAGATTATAGGAATTGGATAGGCAAAAAGTAATATGTAAACAGCATAAAAGTAAGGTAATAATTTCACAGTCGCAATAAAAGTAGATTTTGCGTTGGAACGGAGTTGGGTAAAATTTCGTATCTCAAGAATGGCCGATTTTAGCGTGATTATATAAAAAAGACAATCCGCCGATTTCTGTTGGCACATTGGGGTCTGACCCCATTAAAAAAATATAAACTTTTTTAATGGGGTATTGAACAAAAATATCATTTATGATAATCTCTATAGAGATATAGTGAGATGAAGAGGAATAATTTTGATGATCGAAAATAATAGAAGCGATTATGAAAAGGAAAGAGAAGCCAGGGAAAGACGATTAAGGGCATATGCAGAGGAAATCCAAAAACAGATTTTAGATAGTTCAGGTGAAATTGTGCATCAGTTGGTGGAAGAGAGACATAATCAGGGCCTGACGCAGTCGGATATGGCGGAATTAACCGGGATGATGGCCTCCAATATAGCTCGTTTTGAAAGTGGTGGAAGAGTACCTACGTTATTGGTGCTACAGAAATATGCAGGTGCATTAGGAAAGCATATAGAATTGAAAGTATGTGACAACATGGAATGATTAATGTAAATGGATATCATTGATGATATCATCACTAGAAAGGAGAAAGAAGATAGCAAGAAGATTAAGAGAATGGTTTCCGGGAGCAACCTATCATCTTATGGAGAGGGGTGTCAGAAGGCAGGAAATACTCCAAGATGAATTTGATTACCAAGTATTTACCGAATTGTTGAAAACAGCAGCAGAAGATAATGGATGTATGATACATGCGTATTGTTTTATGACGAACCATTTTCACCTGCTGGTGGAAACCGGCGACATGGAAATAGGAAAGTTTATGAAACAGATTGCCTGTAAATATGCAATGTATTACAACCATAGATATGGTTATAAAGGCCATGTATTTGAAGGACGGTATAAATCATGTCTTGTTCAAACGGATGAATATTTTTTACAGACAAGCAGATATATACATTTGAATCCGGTAAAGGCCGGGATGGTTTTCCGTCCGGAGGAATACCGTTGGAGTTCATATCGTGGAATGGTTAATATGCAGGATGATGGAATTACGTTTCATGCAAAAACGTTGGCGTACTTTAAAAATGGGGGAATATATGGCTACCGGGAATTTGTGGAGAATACCGGACATAAGTACTATATTTCGGAAAATGAGATAAAGAAGACAATGGGGGAAAATGAATTATGGCTACCGTGGTAAAAAGTTTTGCAATACAGGGGATAGATGGGTATGCTGTTGATATTGAAATAAAGACGTTAGAGGGACAGCCTCTGATTAATATTATAGGATTAGGGGACTTGGCTGTTAAGGAAGCTGCGGAGCGCGTACAGGCAGCCATTGATGAAACACGATATGTTTTTCCAAAGAAAAAAGTAATTATCAGTCTTGCACCAAGTGATAAGAAAAAAAGTGGATCACATTTTGACCTTGCCATGGCAGTAGGTGTTCTTTATCAAAATGAAGATATTTCAGCGAAGAATTTATCCGAATATGGATTTATCGGTGAGTTGTCTTTGGATGGACGATTGAGAGCATGTAGGGGAATTTTGCCAATGATTATTGCGGCGCAGAAAAGTGAAGTGAAAAAACGTAAGCGCCTAGTTTCAGGGTGGATTTAAAATCATCACAAAATTTGCCATAATTATAGATGATAGATGCCAGCATT
>ERZ827181.1240-NODE-1240-length-28718-cov-7.551198_pt1 | contig 28718 bp, 24 predicted proteins | sample MGYA00519778_ERZ827181 | MGnify/ENA primary metagenome ERZ827181 (study PRJEB31778, sample SAMEA3449273) | human gut metagenome | biome: human gut; feature: human-associated habitat; material: faeces | place: United Kingdom | collected 2010/2012 ...
TAATAATTCTCTTGGCTTTATGCTATTTTGCTAGCACATTACAAACATAGGAACTGAAAGGAGAGATCTTTTGATAATCAGTTTATTGCTTTCCTGATGTGATTTTCGTGAGACATAGTGGTGATTTTCATGAAACTTTTCTAGCCTGCTTTGTAGGGCATGTTAACTTGTACTGACTAACTTTGTTCTTAATATGATGAATATACATTAAAAAGATTGCATTTTGATAAAATAATAAGTATATTTACGCCCATAAGATACATTTTATTTCTTATTTAATGGGTGAATTTTGTGTTCAGACAAAATAGGTTTAAAATGTAATCTGAAAAAGTGATGTATTATATATTGCATGTTGCCGGCTGTTGTAAATCACTGGCAAGTAGTGGTAAATAGACTTTTTGATATTCATTTAGGATATTTTGATACTGTGCTAATAGGCTTTTGATACATCTTTCCGGACTTTTTGATATAAGATATAGAAGTCGGAGATTGGTTAAGTTTTTGATTTGTGCTAGTTTTGAAATGCATTTGAGTAATGTGGGCTTATTGCTAAAAATAATTTTATGAATTGAATAAAACAGGAATCGGATATGAAACAAAATATCGTATCACCTCAAGCGATGATAGTTGGAGAAGGAGCTTATGCTGTCAATGAACTTCATTTAAGCATAGAAGATGCCTCGGAACAGAATCTGTTTATTTACCGTTATGCCGCCGGAGCACAATTCAATGTCAGCCGGAAGCTGCAGAATAATGTGATTTGTGGATTGGTGGCATTGACGGAAGATCCTTCTTCGCCAGGAGATATGATGTTGGCTCCGAATGCTACTCTTATAAATAAAGGTGTCATTGACATTCATTTCAAAGAATTGTATGCTGCTCATATTCGGAATGCACAGCGGTGTGGGGATGCTTATCAGGTAGATGCCTTGCGTGGGTATGCAATGGCTGCAGGTGCAAATTCGGTATTGATAAACGAAGGTGTCATTAATGTCTATATGGATCATGACGCCGATGCCGAGACTACGATGTATTGTTGTGCCATGTGGGCGGAAGCTGATTCGATGTTGGTTAATAAAGGCGAAATTCATTTCTATGGCAATGGTTCCTGGCAAGCATTGGTGCGTGGTGTAGGAGGTGTAGCCGACCATTTGCATGTGGTGAATGAAGGACTGATTACGGTAGATGTGGAACGTGCTTTCCAAACCCGTGTGTTACATACAGCCGGTATGTATGGTTCGCTTTGGAATAAAGGGCGTATTGAAGTGCGTGTGGCCGGACGTGTGATGACGATGGGAAGCGTGACAGGTACACAAATGCTTAATGACGGTGAAATTTATGTTACTTCATTGGCCACTTTGATTGAAGGAAAGATTCCTTATTTATTTAATTTCCCGCCAATGGCCACGGGTATGTATGAGCATTTCCGTCCGGGTGCTTTATTGCCGAGTCCGATAGTCAATAGGGGAGTGATTAAGGTGCATTTGATAGGTAGCAAAGCTTCTGGTCCTGATGCGATTGCTTTCGGATTTTATTATCAGATGGAAAATAAAGATAATGGGGAAACTCCGGTTCGTTTCGTTTCCAATGAAGGGACAGTGGAAGTAACTCAAGAAGGGCCTGTGAATTATGTAACGGGAGAATTGGGCGTGAACATGCAGTTGAAAGAAGACAATCCGGTGAAGTTGAAAATCGGTACGTGGAAAACGCACAGCCGTGACTTCTCGCAGACACACGACTTGTTCGTGTGCCAAAGTGCGTGTTTTGACTTATCGGAGCTAAACTTAATATTGGAGGATGGAGGTGTACGGCCTGATGTATCTGAATTGGTTTATCAGCTTCCTGTTGCTTTGCATCGGGGTGACACATGTATAATCAGTAAGTAAGAATTTATGTTATACAATTAAAATGCAGAAAATTATGGACAACAAGATGGTGATTAATCACAAAGAAGTAGAAAAAGTAGATATGGGTAAAGGTGTAATCCGTCAAGATTTCGCCATGGGCAAGAATCTGAATGTATTGCACTGGAATATGTCTGACCAAAGTGTGGTAGGTATGCATACGCATCCGCAGGAACAATTCGGATATGTCATCAAGGGTGGTTTCCGCCTTACGATTGGCGATAAGGAATACGAACTGAAAGAAGGTGATGCTTATTTGGTTCCCGCAGATGTGCCTCATGGTTTTGTAGCTATCGGTGAGACAGAAGCCATTGATGTGTTCGCTCCAGTCAAGACGGTTTTTCCGTGGGATAAATAAGCATGAGTATCGGACCAAAACAGTTGATTCTCGATGAAAAAATTTATTGGATTATGGTTTTGGGGCATATTGCTGTTTGCCATATCGTCTTGCTCGGAGGATGAAGAGCCTGCATTCGTTCCGGAAGAAGAGGAAGAAATATTGATAACGGGCGAGTCGGGTGCTACGGTGGTCAATACGAAAGATATTGTCTTGGGGGTGAGCGAGGACGATGTGGTATTCGAAATGACTTCCACTATTCTGACGACAAGTGGCCGTGTGACGGAGACAACGCTTAATTGTTGCGCTATGGCTGGCATTAACTTTACGGATAATGGCGGGATGCTTGCAATGGATACGTTGAATACGGTAGAGGATGTGGTGCTTATCAACCGGGGAACCATTACCATTCATACCAAAGACTTAGTGGAACGGTATAAGGATCAGATTCAGACTCCGGATGACCCGGAACGTCCTTATACTTATCTTCGTTTGCTCGCCATGTTTGCCGGGACGAACAGTACGATTATTAATGAAGGAATCATTAATGTATATTTTGACCATGATCCGTCTGTGACTTCTACGATTTATGTCATGGGAATGAACGGAGGTGGAAACTCATCGATGATTAATAACGGCGAAATTCATTTTTATGGAAACGGTTCTGTAGCTACCCGTTTGCGTGGTATGGCAACATTCGGCAATAGCATTTCCGCATTCAATAACGGTGTCATGACCGCAGAATTGGATATGTGTGAAGACGCGCGTATGATTACTACGGGCGGTACTAAATCGAATGTGATAAACGATGGTACGATGCAGATGCGGTTGCCTGGTTATATACTTTGCATGACCCGTTACGAGGATTCTAATTTGATAAACAATGGTGTGGTTGACTTGACCATGGTTGACCTTCCTGAAGGATATACCGCTGTGGGCAACGCTGAGAATCCTGTCGTTTGTGCGATGTACGACCCTTTGTCGGGCGGACGTACGCAGATGCCTTCTTTGGTGAACCGAGGCCGTATCAGCATTGCCATTGAAGGGAGTGAACGCTCTAATTCGGTAAGTCAAGGTTATGGCATGTATTGTGACTTGATGGGTGCCGGAGGGGAAGATTTGCAGGTGAATGTCATCAATGATGGAAGCATCGAAGTGTCGCAAAGCGGTCCGGTAGATTTCAGAATGGCAGAGGCTGGATTCATTACTCGTCCTGCGGTAAGAGAAGCAGCTTGCTGCATTAAGCTGGGACGTTGGAATACGACGTTACGCGATTTTTCCCAAACTCAGGATTTGTTTTACGGTCAAGGTGTCAATATGGATTTTGGCGGAGGAGAATTGCTGCTGAAGAAAGGAGAAGATTATGTGGACGGAACTTCTTACAGTGTAGCTCCGGAAGCATTGCTTTATAATGGAGGAAAAACGATGTTCCGTTATGAATATTCCGGATATGAAAACTTTGACATAAAAGCAGCTGATGAAAGTAATGTTAATCTGACATGGGATAAAGAAAATAATCAAGTGTCTTTGTCTGACAAATAAAACAGAAAATAGAATATGGAAAATATAGTAGAAAAAAGTGTTCGTGTAGGGAGCGCAGGGTATTATGTCAACCGTGAACATCTGGTTATCACTAAGCCAGAGGCAGGTAATGTAGCGGATATTACTGAGCAGGCGATTGCCGCCGGTAAAGTGCTTAAGGGGCGTAATATTGTTCTGTATGCTTTGGCGGCATTGATGGATGATGAAGAAAATCCGGGACAGCAGCGTTTGGCTCCGAATGCGACTTTGATAAATGAAGGCGTCATCGAGATACATATGCATGACATTGTTGACGCTTATAAGGCGCAAGTAAAAGCTACGCCTGATGACCCGAACGGAACATATCGTTTCGTGAAATGTTTTGCCATGGCTGCCGGTAAGGATTCGACCATTATCAACGAGGGAATTATCCGGATTTATTTCGATCAGGAGAAGGATTTGGAAACGGCTGTATATGGAGAAACGTTGTTGGCGGGTGAGAATTCGACGGTTATCAATAATGGGACTATCGAATTGTTGGGTAACGGTTCATTCGATACACAGACTCGTGTCATCGCTCTTCCGGTCAATAATGTGACCATCATCAATAACGGGAAAATCAATGTGGATGTCGAGAAGGCTTCTACCGTCCGTGTGTTGGCTACAACAGGTATTGGCGGAACGATTGCCAATTATGGTTCTATCCGAATCAATTCGACAGGAAGAATCATGACGATAGCCCGTTTTGCCAATACGCATTTGATTAATGCCGGAGATATTGATATTGTTTCGCGTGCGCATTTCATTGTTAATAAGGTGTCGTTCTTGTACCAATCTTATCCTTTGGCATGTGCTTTTTATGAACATTCATTGCCGAATACCCAGCTTGTTCCTCCTTTGGTCAATAAGGGTACGGTGAAGATTCATTTGGAAGGAAGCGAGGCTTCTACTCCGAAGGCGGTTGCGTTCGGTATCTATAGCGAGATGGTAGGCAAGGAAGAACATATTCATCGCATGGAAAATACCGGCTCGATTACGGTGTCAAAGTCGGGTCCCTATGATTTTCTGGTAGCGGAAGTGGGCGTAAACGCTCAGTCGGCTAAAGATTTTCCGTATCATGTAGAGATAGGCGAATGGCATACGGAAGCCCGGAACTTTACAGAAACGAAAGATTTGTTTGTCTGCAATAGCGGAATCTTTGATTTCGCGCATACTCGTTTGACACTGACGGGAGATAATGCCGTGCCGGATGTAAAAGCTGAAAGCTTGGTTTATCAGCGTGACGAGGCGATGCAACGTGGCGATACCTTCCAAGTTCTGAATGCGGATAAATTGGTTATTACAAAATAAGAGTGTTAAAAAAGCAGGTTTTTCCCCTGTATGTTTAATTTTAAATACCTATTGAGATTATGGCAAAGAAAGTTTTAATTATTGCAACGAATTATGGTTCATGGGGTGAGGAATTGCAGGCTCCGTGGGATGCATGTAAGAAAGCTGGTTTTGAAGTGACTTTGGCTACTCCGCAAGGAAAGAAGCCGCTTCCTTTCCAAATCAGTGTAGACCCTGATTTTGTAGACGGTGTACAGAATATCAAGACTAATCCGAAAGAAGTTTGCGACCGCTGCAAGGAATTGGTAGATGGTGAAGAATGGGCACATCCGTTGAAATTCTCAGAAGTAAACATGGCTGATTATGATGCGATTGCTTTGACTGGCGGTCCGGGTGCTATGTTGGATATGTGTAATTGCTGGGAATTGCATAAGCTGATTATGGATGCTTATAAGAGCGGTAAGATTGTGGCTGCATTGTGCTATGCCGTTTCTACATTGGTATTCCTCCGCGACCCGGAAAATGATTATAAGTCGATTGTGTATGGCAAGAAGATTTGTGCTCATCCACGTGCATGGGATTTCTATGGTCCGGGTATGGCTATGTCATACGAATTGTATGGTGCAACTCCTGATAACTGCGGTACGAATGTGATTACTCCGGGATTCTTGTGGCCTATCGAAGATTTGGTTCGTGACGCAGTAGGTCCTAACGGCGCTTGTATAGCACGTATCAATGCAAGTCGTGAAGACCCGCAAGTTTATTACGATCATCCGTTTATTACCGGTACTTCGGTAGAATCATCTATCGCGTATGGTGATATGATTGTGAAAGTGTTGAATTCTCTTAAATAATAATTATAAGGAGAGTCATGTGTGGGGTTAATTCCGCACATGACTTATTCCTTTTTTAATCAAAAAGCAAAATGCCGGCAATAATAATTCATAGCATTGAGATGACCGACGAGCAAAAGAAGATTGTAGCCGATAAGTTCATCTCTACCTTTTCCGAAGTAAGCGGAGTGCCCAAAGACCGTATTTATCTTTTTTTTAACGGATACGGTTTGAACGAGGCAGCTACAGGCGGAAAATTATTTTCTGAAAATCCTCCTAAAAGCGCGAAAGCAAAGTTTAACGAGGATGAGTGGGCTGATAAACAGAAGTAAAACTAACATATAATAAAAAGGATTTATTATGGATGTAAACCAAACCATCGTAAAAGCACTGGAAGATATCGGCGTGAGCTATGTATTTGGAGGGAGCGGACAGGTAAACGCCTCTATGTTGTTGGCTCTGCGCGATTCGAAAAAAATAAAGACCGTTATTATCCGCAATGAGCAGGCGGCGTCGTTCATGGCATGTGGCTACACTATGTTTAACCCGAATAATTTGGGTGTGTGCTTTGCGACGGGAGGTCCGGGTGCGTTTAATTTGTTCTCAGGCATGGCGGTAGCATTATCCGATTCGTTGCCCATATTGGCTATAACAGGATATACTTCAATGGGACAACGGGGAAAAGGTGCGTTGAACGAATCTACAGGATTGAGCCGTACGCCTGATTCGCAGGTGATGTTTTCGGCTACGACCAAAAAATCGTATGTATTGGAGCGGGCAGAAGATACGTGTGATATCTTGGAAGACGCTATAAATACAGCATTCGACGGGCGTCCGGGACCGGTGCATATCCATATACCGAAAGATGTGACTACGGCAGAAGTAACCAATTTCCGTCCGATTAACATCCGTGTAAAAGCGGTTAAGGCAACGGAAGAAGCTCTGCAAAAAGCGGCGGATGCATTGGCTGATGCAATCAGTAAGAATAAGAAAGTGCTGGCGATGATTGGTTATGGTTGCGTGCGTAGTGAGGCATCCGGCGAATTGCTCCAATTAATAGAAAGGTATCAAATACCGTTTGTCCAGACAATGGATGCCAAAGGATTATTGCCGGAGAATCATCCTTTGTGTTTAGGCATGTATGGAACATCGGGTGACAAGGCGGCTAATACGTATTTTCAGGAGGCGGAAGTCGTGCTCGCGATGGGAAATTCGTTCGCTCAAAATGCTACATTCTCATTCCAACCGGATTTATATGCGAATAAACAGTTGATTCATGTGAATATTGATCCGGCTGAAATCAATAAAGTGTATAAAGCTGATGTAGCGGTGGTAAGCGATATCAAATTGGCACTTCAGGAGTTATTGCCTTTGTTGGAGAAACGTGATTTGCCCTCCTTGCAAATCGGTGCATTGCCTAGCGGACATTATTATGAGGAACCGGTGCATACAGATGCCCAACGGATTTTTCCGGGAGATATCGTCCGTGTCTTGTCTCAGAATCTGCCAGACAATGCCATTGTGATGGGTGATGCCGGTTCGCACATGTTGTGGTTGAGCTGTTATTTGCAGTTGAATAAGAATCAGCGCTATCAGAATCCGGGAAGTTTCGGACCTATGGCAAGCCATACGAACGGCTGTTTGGGAGTGAAATGCGCTAATCCGGATAAAGTGGTGATTGCAGGCGTGGGTGATGGATGCTATCAGATGGCAGGATTCGAATTGATGACTGCAGTGCAATATAACATTCCTGTTATTTGGATTATATTCAATAACAGTGAATTTAATATCATCAAGAAGTTCTTGCTGAATATGTATAATGACGAGGCATATATGCAGTTTGAGAATCCGGATTTTGTGAAGTATGCCGAAGCATGTGGAGCGAAAGGATATAGGGTAGAAAAATTGGAAGAATTCTTGCCGGCGTTGCAGGATGCCATCGCGTTGAACAAGCCTTGCATTATTGATGTGTTGGTAGATAGTGAAGTGTATCCGCCTTTCAGTTTGGGAAGGGTATAAATAAAAAATGCATGTCCGTAATGAACCGGAGCAATGATGTGCAAAATGAATATATACTGACTTTGCCAAGTCAGTTATCTTCGTGGGCTGTAGCAGTTAACTGGAATTGCTTATGAAGTATATATTCATTTTCCGGACATATTAATCAGGTTGAATACGGACATTCATGGCACGGAAAATTCTTTTGCCGGATCGGACAAATATTTATTCTACCATATCTTTCCTGAATGATAATGCCGGTTCATCATCGGCACATGTGTTTGGCAGAAAGTTGTTTATCAATGATGCTTTGTCGTTACAATGCGGATAAGCCTTCGTATATAGGAGGCGTGGTGAATTATCTGCGCTTGAGTGTGACTGTAGGCAAGCCTGTCCGCATGTTCTTATAAAAAATGGGAGGATAATTGAATATAAAAATGGAAGGGACAAAGAAATATTCGAAAATGTTGATACCGTCTATTTTATCGGTATCTGTGCTTACTATTATGGCACCTACGGCGGTATCTCCTGCCTTGGCTGCTATACGGGATGCATTCCCGCATATTTCGGAAACACAAGCCAAGTTGGTTTTAACCTTGCCTACGTTGATAATGATGCCGATAGGATTGTTTTCCGCGCGTCTTACCGCTAAGATAGACAAGAAAAAGCTTTTGCTTACCGGGATGATACTTTTTCTTGTATTTGGTGTGGCTGGAGGTTTTGTGAACGATTTCCGGCTTTTGTTGTTAATGCGTTTGTTTTTCGGAATAGGTCTAGGCATTATGACTCCTTTATCCACTTCGCTGATATTTGATTTTGCTCCGGATACCAATAAACGTAGCAAGCTTTTGGGCTTACAAGGCTCTTTTAACCAGTTGGGCGGTTTGCTTTTTATGAGTTTGTCGGGTGTGTTGGCAAGTATTTCGTGGCGTTATTCGTTCTTGTGTTACGCTTTTGTGGTTATATCAATCGTATTGACCGCTTTGTTTATGCCTTCTATTCCACCGTTGGCTTCCCCCAAAAATGCTGCAGGTGGTGCAGGCAGGAAAACGGGAATGAATAAGAAGATATTTGTTTTAGCGTTTTTTGCCATGATGATATTTGCTTGTTATTTTGTGATAAATACCGACTTGGCGTTGTTTATGGACGTGGAGGGTATCGGCAATGCGAAAGAGTGTGGCTATGCGCTTTCTCTGATGCGTATCCCGGCGATTATTGCTGGTGTGTTGCTGGCTTGGATTATGCGGAATCTGAAAGACTGGACCATGCCTTTTGCTACGGTGATAATGGCGGCAGGATATGTCATTATCGCTTGCTCTCATTCGTATGGCGTCTTGATGGCAGGATGTTTGGTCGTGGGGCTTGGCGGCGGCTTTGCTTTGCCTCCCATTTCTCTTTTCTTGCCGCGCATTGTCACTCCGCGCCAGCGGACTTTAGGAGTAGCTATTATCATGTCGGTGGCTCAAGTGGGACAATTTGTGTCTCCGCTTTATACGGACTTGTTTGTAGATAATTCGATGGATGGTTCTGGTAGAATGCGTTTTATTGTGTGTGCCGTTACTTCTGTGATAATCGGTTTTTTGGTGGTGGCATTTGCTCATACTTTGCCGAAAAAACCACTAGAAAATTGAATATTTACGAAGTGAGGTAGAAAGAATTTAAAGGTATAAATTATTAGAATGAATAAGATATGGCAATTAAAATTTTAAGCGTAGACGATGAACAGGACTTGGAAATACTGTTGACCCAGTATTTTCGTCGGAAAATCCGCAAGGGTGAATACGAGTTCACCTTTGCGCATAATGGTTTGGAAGCCTTGCAATTGGTGTTGGAAAAGAAAGACTTTGATATTATTTTGAGTGATATCAATATGCCCGAAATGGATGGGCTTACTTTGTTGACCCGCATCAACGAGATGAGGAATCCGGCATTGAAATGCATTATGGTATCGGCATACGGCGATATGGACAACATCCGTTCGGCGATGAACAACGGTGCATTTGATTTCGCTACTAAACCGATTGATTTGGATGATTTGTCACGCACGATAGAAAAGGCGATTGAGCAAATAAATTTTGTCAGAGAATCGCAGAATGAACATGATCAGTTGGAGTCTATTAAAAATGATTTAGCGGTGGCTGGTGAGATTCAGCAGGCTATATTGCCTCGTAAATTTCCGCCATTCCCTAAGTTGGCTGATGTTGTTGACATTTATGCCTCAATGACTCCGGCGAAAGATGTGGGTGGAGATTTCTACGACTTTTTCCAGATAGACGAAGAACGAATCGGCTTTGTAATAGCCGATGTATCGGGGAAAGGTGTCCCGGCATCCTTGTTTATGGCAGTAAGCCGGACGTTGATTCGTGCTACAGGCATCAGGGGAGTCCCTTCTCATGAATGCATCAATTATGCTAATAAATTGTTGTGTAACGAAAGTCTTGACTCGATGTTTGTAACGGTCTTTTATGGTATTTACAATATCAAGACCGGCGAGGTGGACTATACGAATGCAGGGCACAATCCTCCGTATTTATTGCGTAAGAATAATACCGTAGAACCATTACCGCTTTCCAAGAATTTCATCGTAGGCGTATTTGATGATTTTGTCTATACAAATTCGAGCTTGACTTTGGAGCCGGGAGACACGTTGATTCTCTACACCGATGGTGTGACAGAAGCCTTTAATGAAAACCGGGAAATGTTTTCGGAAAGCGGATTAGAGAAAACCTTGAAGAGTGTACCGGGTGCAGGGAGCGAAGAAATAGCGGAAGCTATTTTGGAAGACTTGAAGGATTTTGTCGGGAACGAACCTCAAAGCGATGACATTACGATGTTGATATTGAAACGATTGAAATAACACATGTAGTACAATAAAAGACCTTTTTTTATGAAAGACAATTTTAAAGTATTCAAACCTGCCGATAAGATGCAGTTTGAATTTACAGATCTGATTGCCGGATATGTAAGCGATTTTAATGAAAGCGAGAAATGTTTTACTCTGACAACGACTGATAACCGTTCTTTTCCCGTACTGTTGACAGATACGACATTTGCCCGTTTGATGCGTAACTTGGACGAACCTTATCAGGACGCTACTGGTAATCTTTATCAGCTTTTGTCTCAAAATGGCCGTATGGCTTTTGTCTTTGGTATTTTCTATCCCCAACATGACGGGCAGTATACATTTGAAGCAAAACAGATAGATTTTCCGGAAAGAGAATTAGGTAAGTTCCGTTTTGAAGAATCCAACTGGTGGGCTAATCAGGCAAAGAGTATCTGTAACTTTTTTGTCCGTGCGCAGTTCGGTGATGGTGAAATCGATTATGAAAAATACCGTACGGCGGTAAGCCTGGGCGGCAAACGGGAAGTGAACTCTTTCCGCCAGGAAACCGATACGATTTCACGTATGATTTACGGTATGGCTTCCGCTTTTATGCTGACAGGTGAAGACATTTTCTTGGAAACAGCTGAAAAAGGGGTGGAATACCTGAAAAAACACATGCGTTTCTACGATGTAGATGAGAATGTGGTTTATTGGTATCATGGCATTGACATTGATGGGGACAAAGAAAAGAAAATCTTTACTTCTGAGTTTGGCGATGATTACGATGCCATCCCGATGTATGAGCAGATTTATGCATTGGCTGGTCCGATTCAGACTTACCGTGTGAACGGTGACCCTTCTATTTTGCGCGATGCTGAATTGACTATCGACCTTTTCGAACGTTTCTTCAAGGATAAGAAAGGAGAAGGATATTATTCGCATATAGACCCGGTATTGTTGAGTCCGGACAGTTCAAGCCTTGGCCCGAACCGGATGCGTAAGAACTGGAACTCTGTAGGTGATCATGCTCCTGCTTATTTGATTAACTTGTATCTGGCTACTGAGGAAAAGAAATACAAGGATTTCTTGGAATATACAGCCGATACTATCACTACACATTTCCCGGATTATGAGAATAGCCCGTTTGTAAATGAGCGCTTTATGGACGATTGGAGTCATGACCTGACATGGGGATGGCAACAAGACCGTGCGGTAGTGGGGCATAATCTGAAGATTGCATGGAACTTGATGCGTATCAATAGCATCTGCCCGAAGAAATCGTATGAAGAATTTGCCCAGCATATTGCAGAGGTCATGCCTCAAGTAGGTTTGGACGTACAGCGTGGCGGTTGGTATGATGTGATGGAACGCCGTTTGCATGGCAATCAAGAATATTATCGTTTCGCATGGCACGACCGTAAGGCATGGTGGCAACAGGAGCAGGCGATTTTGGCATACGAGATTCTGTATGGTATCTATGGCAAAGAGGAATATTTGAAATATGCACGTGAATCAGCTGCCTTCTATAATACTTATTTCCTTGACCATGAAGACGGAGCCGTTTATTTCAATGTATTGGCTAATGGCTTGCCTTACTTGCTGGGTACGGAACGTAAGAAGGGAAGCCACTCGATGAGTGCTTACCATTCAGTAGAATTAGCTTATCTGGCAGCTACTTATACCAATTTGCTGAATACCAAGAAACCGTTGACCTTATATTTCAAACCTATGGTAAATGGTTTCAAGGATAATGTATTGCGTGTACAACCCGATATCTTGCCTGTAGGAAGCGTGAAATTGCAGGAAGTATGGATTGACGGACGGGAATGGAAGAATTTCGATGCAGATAAGTTGACCATACAGCTGCCTGCCGTAGAATATCGTCCGAAAGTCAAAGTCGTTATTGTTCCTAAAGATTGAAAAAAGATGAGTGCGGAAGTTCATAAAGTAGGTTCTGTGTTGGACGCTTCATCCAGCAAAGAAGAACAGCAAGTCATATTGTCTATTTTGGATGAAAACAAAAGTGTGATTTTGGACTTGTCTGAATGTAAGTATGTATCGAGTGCCGGATTGCGTGTCATGCTTTATGCTTATAAAGTAGCTGCATCCAATGGCTTGAATGTGTACTTGGTAGGTGTATCTAAAGAGGTGAGGGAAGTAATGGCTATTACAGGCTTCGAACATTTCTTTAAATACTTCGATACAGTAGAAGAGTGTCAAACTCAAATAGGGTAAGTATGCAGCGAGTAGATTTATTTCCGACGCATGAATATAAAGGATTGAAATTGCGTACAGGGCGTCCTTATCCTTTTGGAGCTACGGTAATGGGAAATGCCGTCAATTTTTCGGTCTATTCCCGTTACGCTACGGCTTGTACGTTGGTTCTTTTCCATAATCATGAACCGGAACCGTTTGTCGAAATACCTTTCCTGAAGGAATTCAAGATGGGAAATGTATTCTCGATGATGGTTTTTGATTTGGATTTCGAGAACATTGAATACGGCTATCGGATGGATGGTCCATGGAATCCGGAAGAAGGGCATCGTTTTGATAAGACGAAAATCTTGATGGACCCGTATGCCAAGCTGATTGCAGGACGTGACGTATGGGGTGCCCAGCCCGATTGGGACAATGTATACCAATACCGTGCCCGTGTGGTTTGTGATGACTTTGATTGGGAAGACGACCTTCCGTTGGAAACGCCGGTGAATGAACTGGTCATCTATGAAATGCATATCCGTAATTTCACTTGTGGCGCAAATGCGAATGTGAAACATCCCGGAACCTTTGCCGGCATAGCCGAAAAGATTCCTTATTTGAAGGAGTTAGGCGTGAATTGCGTGGAATTGATGCCGATTCATGAGTTTGACGAATTTGAGAACAGCAAGCCTTCTCCGGTTGACGGGCATATGCTTTACAACGTATGGGGATATAGCAATGTAGGCTTCTTTGCCCCTAAAGCCGCATACGCATCTACCGGGCGTTTCGGTATGCAGGTGGATGAATTGAAAAATCTTATCAAGCAACTTCATGCGAATGGCATTGAAGTTATCCTGGATGTGGTTTTCAACCATACGGCAGAAGGGAATGAGAATGGGCCTTATATCTCGTATCGGGGTATTGATAATAAGACTTATTATATGCTGACACCGGATGGATATTATTTCAATTTCAGCGGGTGCGGAAATACGTTGAATTGCAATAACCCCAATGTGCGGGATATGATTGTAGAAAGCTTGCGTTATTGGGTAACCGATTATCACGTGGATGGATTCCGTTTCGATTTGGCGGCTATCTTGGGACGTGACCAGAATGGATGTCCGATGCCTAATCCGCCTTTGCTGGAGTCATTGGCTCATGACCCTATTTTGGGTAAAACCAAATTGATAGCTGAGGCATGGGATGCCGGAGGCTTGTATCAGGTAGGTGCATTTCCTTCATGGGGGCGCTGGGCGGAATGGAACGGGAAATACCGGGATAGCATCCGCAGGTTCCTGAAAGGTGACGAACATGTATTGGGCGATGTGAAAGAACGTATCGCAGGTTCAGCCGATTTGTATGCCTCTCAAAACCGGGGCATTAAGGCAAGTGTGAACTTTATTACAGCCCATGACGGATTTACATTGATGGATCTTGTATCGTATAATGGCAAGCACAATGAAGCGAATGGCGAGGACAACCGGGATGGAGAAGACAATAACAATAGCTGGAATTGCGGCTGGGAAGGCGAATGTGAAGATGCGGGAATCAATTACCTGCGTCATAAACAGATAAAGAATGCAATATCCTTGTTGATGGTAAGCCAGGGTATTCCGATGATATTATCGGGTGACGAAATGGGGAATACCCAATATGGGAATAACAATGCTTATTGTCAGGATAATGAAATCGGATGGATCGACTGGACGAATCTGCAGAAGAATGAGGACATTTATAATTACTTCCGTAAGATTATCCGCTTCCGTCAGGCTCATAAAGCATTGCGTTTCGAATATCATTTCGGGCATTGTGATTACCGTAATCTGGGATATCCCGATTTCTCATGGCACGGTGTAAAAGCATGGCGTCCTGATACCGGATATAACAATCTGACCGCAGCCTTTATGCTGAACGGGCGGTATGCGGAGACAGACGGGGTGCCTGATGATTTTATTTATGTAGCCATGAATATGCATTGGGACATGCATGGGTTCGAACTCCCGCAATTGCCCGAAGGCATGGCATGGCATGTATTTGCCAATACGGAAATGGCTGCTCCGGACGATATTTGCGAACCGGGAGAAGAGTGTATGATTGAAAACCAGCAGGAAATCCTGGTAGGACCGCGTTCTATCATGATTTTGGTTGGGAAATAGAAAACTGTAAATAGTAAATTGTAAAATTATAAATTAAAAAGATATGGATAATCAATTTGTAATCAATCAGGAAGGTAATACCTTGACTATCGTTTTAGGTGACCAGCTTACTACAGGCAATGCTCCTGCCCTTATGGAAGAATTGAACGGATACAAAGGCAAGGGCATAGAAAAAGTTGTCTTTGATGCCACCAAGCTGGCTTATATTGCCAGTAGCGGTATACGTACCATTATTTTTGCCAAGCAGAAATTGGGCGGAAACCCTGTAATTGAGTTTGTGAATTGCGCTGCTGATATCCGTAGCGTGTTTGAAATGACAGGTCTGCAGAACTACATTTCTTTCGTAAGCAAGTAAGCAGGTAATGCTATGAAAGAATTGGTTTTCAAGCCTATTGCAGGCAGAACGGAAGAAATCATTGATGCCATCCTCCAGACCGGGGAGGTGGCATCATGCACCAAGGAATTGTATGCCATTCATCTGGTTTGCGAGGAACTGGTGGTCAATGTGGTAAGTTATGCTTACCCTGAAGGCGTGGAAGGTTATCTGAAGATTCAGATAGAGAAGGCCGACGGATGCATCACGCTGAAGTTTATTGATGGAGGTGTGCCGTTCAATCCGTTGGAAAGGGATATGCCGGATGTTTCTCTTCCGCTGGAAGAACGCCAGATAGGGGGACTTGGAATCTTCCTTACGGTTCAGATGATGGATAAAGTGTCGTATGAACATGTAGGTAATGAAAATATATTGACTATCAAGAAAAAGATTGATGATGAAAAATAAGATAGGAATACTTATAGAAAGCGATTTCTATGAAAATGAAATCTTCTATTATCAGTTCCGTTTCAAGGAAGCCGGGTATGAGGTTCATTTTCTGTCCCGCCTTTGGGGCAACGAGGGCATTACGTTTAGCGGGCATGAATTCAGGGCACCGTTTTATTGTAATGAGAGCTTTGAGGCGCTTGGTGATGAGGCTCTTAATGATTATGCAGCCATTATCGTGCCCGCAGGTATGGTGTCAGACCGTCTTCGGTATACCGAAGATGTGACGAAGCTTCCTCCTGCATGTGTGTTCTTGCAAAAAGTATTTGCGCGTAAGGACATCGTTAAGGGAGTGATTTGCCACGGCTTGTGGTTGTTCTCTCCTGTAGCCGAACTGGTGAAAGGAAGAAAGATGACCGTGCATAATAATCTGTTGGGCGATGCCAAGAACTATGGTGTAGAGTATGTTGATGCAGATGTTGTGGTCGACGGAGATTTGGTTTCGGCGCGCACCGGAGGGCATTGTTATTTGCTGGCTTCCGAGATATTGAAAGCGTTGGCAAGCAAATAAAACCTATTAAAAGGGGACGTTTCTTTTGTCCGCAAGTGTGGGTATGTCGTAAGGCCGGCTTGTTGCTGGTAAAAACGCATATACTTGCATGGGCGGACGGAGATAGTTCCATCGGACGGCGGAACTGGCTTCATAAGCCATCGGAGCCAGTTTCGTTTTCTTTGTTAAATGATATATACTGAAATTCGAAGTGAAAAAGCATGGTTGGCATATCTTGAGTGTTTTTCTTCTCGTTGTGGTGGTGATATTGGGATATTTCAATATCGGCTTATCCCGGCGGGTGGATGCTTTACGGGCTCAGCTGGATGAGTATAAGGAAAAAGAAGGTAAGTCGTATGTGGTGGAACGTATCAGCAAACAGATGGAAGACATAGCTTATCAGCAAAAAGATATTTCCGAGAAACAACGCGAAGAAGCGGTATTCCAGATGGGAGTGGCTGAGCAGATGCGCATACGTGCCGAAGAAGAGCAGAAAAAGGCGGAAGCTTTTTCCCGCAATGCGGTTGAAGCCAGAAATATGGCGGAGAACCAGCGTGAGCTTGCCGTACAACAGCAACTTCGTGCCGAATATGCAAGGAATGTGGCTGATACGTTGAGCAATGTGGCATTGGGACGTGCTTTGGCTTTGCTTTCCAATGTGCAATACAGGGCTGGCAATAAAGATGTGGCGGCTTTGCTTGCGTATGCTTCGTGGAAATATACATCCGAGTATAAAGGAAATGTGTATCAGCCTGTTATTTTTAATGCCTTGGGACAGACCAGTGAAAGTTTTGTGTCCAGGAATCTCCATAAGGGAGGTGTCACGAAGATAGTTCAGTCTTCGGACGGTAAAAACAGTTATGTCTCGGTGAGCAACTATGGAGAAGTGAACCGATGGCGTTATGATGAGGGATTTGCTGGGAATGAAGTGTTGTTCAGCAATCCGGAGTATAGTTTCAGAGATGTTTATTGGGATGAAAATAATGTGGTGTATGCCTTGTCATACGATGGGAGGATGCTTGTCATAAACGGGAAATCGGCAGAGACCTTTCTCTTGCCGGAAGATAACGGGTGGATGAGGATTGTTCCTTTCGGCAACGGACAGCTGCTTTTGGCTTCGGCTATGCACCTTTATATATATGATAAGAAAGAGGACCGGATAAAGAAAACCATTTCTCTATCAGAACCTCTTGCCGCTTTGGGATGTAAAGAAAACCAATGGTTGGCATTCGGTAAGGAAAACGGCTTATGGAGGATAGGGCGTGAAGGGGAACTGGTTCCTCAGGAACATTTTATTAAAGAGCAAGTTACGGCTTTTTCCTGGTCGTCTGACTTGAAAATGGGAGCGGTCGGAGTAGAGAATGGAAATATTTATCTGATAGATGAGACGGGGAATGTGGTAAAATCGCTTGTGGGGCATCGTTCCCGCATAACTCAACTTGAATTTAAAGGGCAATACTTGTTCTCTTCCAGTTATGATTGCACCGTAAGCTTGTGGGACATCAGTGCCAGCAAGCAGGAGGCGGTATCGTTGAAGATTTTATCCGGATGGGTGCATTGCATTTGCATGGCGGAAGATAATACGATATGGACAGGAGATGAGAGTGGAGCAGTGTCGCGCATCATGATTTCTCCCGATGAGATGGCTGCTCTTATCCAAAGCAAACTGAAGCGGGATTTTACCGATGATGAATGGTCGTATTATGTAGGGCGTAATGTTCCCCGCATACGGCTTAAATTAGTAAATAAAATTAAAGATTGAAGACGATGAAACGATATCTTCTGTGTCTGGTGTTTTTGCTGCTTGCCGGTATAGGGCAAATAGAGGCAAAGGACGGGATTCCTTTCTTTGTCAATTATTCTCCTGCGGTTTATCATGCGCACAACCGTAATTTTGATATTGTGAGTGATGATAGCGGCCGGGTGTATGTTGCCAATTTCGAAGGGGTATTGTATTACGACCAGACGGAGTGGCATACGATTCATGCTCCGGGAATCTTTCGGGTTACCAAGTTGTATAAGGGTCGTGATGGCAGGATTTGGGTAGGAGGATACAATCTGTTCGGATACCTTACGGCAGGCCGTGACGGAAGATTGGAGTTGAAATTGATTTTCTCAAAAGACAATAAAGGTTTTTTGGGCGAGGTGACCGATATTCGGGAGAAGAACGGTAAGATTTGTGTGGAGACTTCCATCGGCTCCGGTAATTTGGAAGATGATTCGATGAAGAACTTTGAAGTGACACGGAGCACGTCTGGCAAACCTTCCTATTATAAAGGGGTATTGGTAAACCGGCAGCTTGATTTGGCTGACGGGACTTCTCTTCTGGCTACGGCAGGACAGGGGCTTGTGATGCTTGCCCAAGATGGTACGGAGTTGTACAACTTGTCGGAAGAAAATGGTCTGTGCAACAACAATGTGAACAGCGTATATGTCGATTCGTTGGGGTTTGTATGGGGAGCTACCGACGACGGCCTGTTTTTGGTGAAGGTGAACAACGCCTACACGCATTATCAGGAATCCGAAGGTTTGGAGGGTGAAGTGCAGTCCGTCTGCCATACTTCTGAAGGGCTTTATGTAGGCACATTGCGTGGCTTGTATTTGAAGGATAATGATATCTTCCGTCCTGTAGATGCCATTCGTTACGCTTGCTGGCAACTGCATCCCAATGCCGACGGTAGTCTGTATGCTTCTACGGCAGGAGGTTTGTATCAGGTTCGGGGTACGGAGGTACGTCGGCTTACCGGCAATCATACATTGTCTATGTTCATCACCCATGACGGCGAATGTCTGAGCGGTGAAGTTGACGGCGTATATCGTATCCGTGACGGAAGACGGGAACCGTTGAATAATATTGAAAAAGCGACCCATTTCTTCGAAGATGCCGACGGCGTGGTATGGGTGCGCAACATTTATGGTCAGGTTTTCCGCTTGGATGACACGAAGACCGTTTATACATTCGTTGAGCCTGCGGATGAAAAAGGCGAGAAAGAGACTTATAACAATACACTTTATCAGCAGCATGGCGAAATTTATGTGTTGAATCATATCGGTCTGTTCAGATGGGATTGTTCCCAAAAGCAGTTGGTTCGTCTGGAAGACAAGAAATACTGGTCTTTCTCCAATCAGTATCCCCAGTTTGTCTATCCCGATGCCGGTGGTTGGATATGGGCTACCGATAACGAGAGTAAGGAATTGAGGGTATATTCGGACAGCGAGGATTTACAAGTTTTGAACGAGACTTTGCGTCCGGTACACAATTTGCGTGTCATGGCAATGGAGAGAGCAGGCCATGATGTATGGTTTGGCGGTAATTTCGGCTTGATTCATTGGAATGTCGGCATGCAGGAAGCTGACTTTAGCCGGAAGCCGGACATTTATATACGTCAGATAGTTATTAATAACGATTCATTGGTATGGGGCGGGTTTCAAGGGGCCGACCAGCTTGATGCTTCCCTTCCGTTCGATAGGCTGACATTCGATAGCGGCATCCGCGATATCCGTATTCATTATTCGTCGGATATGTATTCTACCTTAGGAGATACGGAATACCGTTATCGCTTGAATAACGATTGGTCGGATTGGAGTACAGATACTTACGCACGGTTTGCCAATCCGCGCTCCGGGCGTTACACCTTCGAGGTGATGGCACGCGACAGATACGGACATGTCACTTCTCTTCTTTCGTTACCCGTTACGGTCCGTTATCCTATTTATGCACGTTGGTATGCCATTCTGTTGTATGTCCTTTTGTTGGCATTCAGCATTTGGCAGCTTATCCAGTGGCGCATGAAGCGGCTGTTAAAGGAAAAAATGCGGCTGGAGAATATTGTCGAAGAGCGTACTTCCCAGTTGCGGCAGCAAAAAGACGAGATAGAAGAGAAATCAAAGAAACTCGAAGTGGCTCTCGATGATTTGAGCAAGGCGCAATACCAGCTCATCCGTCAGGAGAAGATGGCTACGGTCGGTACATTGACTAAAGGTTTGGTCGACCGTATACTGAACCCGATGAACTATGTGAATAATTTCTCTCACATGAGTATCGGATTAGTTAAAGACTTAAAGGATAATTTGGAAGACGACCGCGAGCATATATCACCCGATATATTCGACGATTCGATGGATGCCCTTGATATGCTGGATACCAATCTGGAGAAAATCGAAGAGCACGGGCTGAATACCACGCGGATACTGAAAGCTATGGAAGAGATGCTGAAAGAACGTACCGCCAACATTGCCCTGAAGGATATTGCCGCTATTTGCCGGAAGAATATCGAGATGGTATATTCGTATTACGCGAAAGAGATAGCCGAATGCCATATCCAATTGGAGGCTCCCGATAAAGAAGCGATGGTGATTGCCGAGGTAGATGCCGAACAGTTCAGCCGGACGATGATGAGTATCCTGGCAAACAGCGTCTATGCGGTTCAGAAAAAATACCTGCGCAAGGCATACAGCCCGTTGATACGGCTGAGTGTATCAAGCGATACCGATGCAGGTTTGGTGGTTATTTCTATTTATGATAACGGTATCGGTATAGAGAAGTCTATTATCGATAAGGTATTCGACCCCTTCTTTACCACGAAGACCACATCGGAAGCGGTGGGAGTAGGCATGTACCTGAGCCGGGAAATCATCTTGAACCATAGAGGAACCATTACCGTCGAATCGGAAAAAGACGAATATACGGAATTTAAGATAACGCTGCCCATTCGTCAGCAAGATACAAAAAAGAGAAACGAACCAGAAGAAAATAACGGATAAAAGGTGGATATTATGGAAACGATAGAACAACTGAAACAACAAGTCGAGAGCTTGCAAAATCAACTGAAACAACAAGAAAAGATGGCTACGCTGGGACTGTTGACCGCCGGCATTGTACACGAAATACGTAACCCGCTGAACTTTGTCATCAACTTCAGTAAGTTATCCGGCGGACTGTTGAAAGACCTTGCCGACGACTTGGACGCGATAGCCGACAAGTTGGAGGAAGACGATAAGGAAGATATGGAAGATATTATGGCGAGCCTGGAAGAAAACCTGCAGAAAATAAGCGAACATGGCGAGCGTGCCATCAGCATCATACAGAACATCCTGCTCTATTCGCGCGGCAAGGAAGACGAGTTTATTCCCACCGACGTCTGCAAGCTGGTGAGAGAGTATGTATGGCTTTCTTATCATGCCATGCGTGCCAACCTGAAGAACTTCAATGTCACTATCAACGAAGATTACGAAGAGGGCATACCCCTTCAGCCCGTTGTGCCTCAAGACTTGAGCCGCGCTGTGCTCAATGTGATGAATAATGCCTGCTATGCCGTATGGGAAAGAGCGCAGCAGGCTCCAGACGATTACAAGCCTACCATCGATGTCAAAGTATCGTGTCAGGCGGACGAATTGTCCATCGTCATTACCGATAACGGTACGGGCATGAGCGATGAGGTAAAACAGCATCTGTATGAAACCTTCTTTACGACCAAGCCTACCGGGCAAGGAACCGGATTGGGAATGTACATCACGCGCAACATTGTGGAAGAAAAACACCACGGGCGCATTGAGTTCGATTCGGAAGAAGGCAAGTTTACAACATTTTCATTGATAATACCCTTAAAGAAATGAAGCAATACGTATTCGTGCTATTTCTCTTGTTGGCTTCTACGGTCTGTGCGCAGCAGGAAGACGGCAGGTTGCGCGACATTTATCAGCAGGCCGAGGAAGCGTACAGCATCGGCCGTTTTGATTCTTCCATTCATTTGCTGGACACTCACTTGAACGAGTTTCAAGGAACGCTGAAAGTGAGTGCTTACCGGTTGTTGTCCTTATGCTATTTAAGTCAGGACAAAACCGAAAGTGCCGAACAATATGCCAATCTGTTGCTGAAGGAAGACCCTTATTATAGTGTCACCATTTACGACCCTCTCCGTTTCTCCGATATGATAGAGCGTTTAAAACGAGGTGAGAGTGCAACCATTACGACCGCTTCGCAACAGGCGGAGTCCATAGAAGAAGCTCCGGTACCGGTTACGTTGATTACAAAAGAAATGATTGAAATATCTGGAGCTCGTACGTTAAAAGAGGCTTTAATAACTTTTGTGCCTGGAATGACAGATGTTGAATCTAATGAAGAAACGAATATTGCGATGCGTGGCATTTATTCATCAGGGCAGGAGAAAATATTGATAATGTTGAATGGACATCGGTTGAATAGTTATTCAACAAACACTGCACGCCCGGATTTTAGCATTAGTTTAGATAAGGTTAAACAAATAGAAGTCTTACGTGGTCCGGCTTCTTCTCTGTATGGTGGAGTTGCTTTGACTGCGGTAGTTAATATTATAACCCTTTCAGGACATGATATAGATGGCGCTAAATTGAAAGTGGGGGCAGGTAATCATGGACAATTTAAAGGTAGTTTTCTGTTTGGAAAACAATATTTGGATTGGAAATTGATGGGATGGGCATCTGTATATAATGCGTCAGGTGAAAAGGTGGAGGTTCCTGTTGATGAACAATTAGGGGTTATACCTGTGCCTGGCAGTATTATTATAGGTGGATTTAACCGGAAACCGTCTTTTGATGTTGGATTGGATTTAAGTTGGAAAAATTTTCGATTATTATATAATACAAATTATAGTAAAACGGTTGCTCCTTATTCGATGAGTTATTTTTTTGCTCCATATTCATATAAAAAGTATCGTACATTTCAAGGAAATGCTCCTGGTTTTGCCAGTTTAGCACATCATTTAGAAACATCAATAGAAAAGACATGGAATAATTTTCACTTTAAGGCAATTATGAATGTTGATATAGAAAATCAAAATCGTTATCAGGTAGCTGGAGACTCCATACCAGATTATTTAAATTATATATTGTTTCCTGTTGCAACAAATGATACGCTCTTATTAACAAATGGAGTTTTTCAAAATCATAATTGGCAAGAAACAACATGGGGGATAGTCCTTCAGGGGAAATTATCAGTATGTGTTAAATAATCGAAATAAAGGAACTATAAGTGTAGGAATTCAACGCGACTGTTTCCATTTGAAAGATTCTTATTATGTAGAAGGGGATCATTACAATCGTGTGCTTGTTACGTTTGATGAATCTAAAAACTTGTATACAGGAAAGGAAATTAACGCCAATGCATATTTTCAGATAAAACATCAATGGGATGATTGGTTGATTTTAAATTTGGGCTTGCGTTATGATTATAAAAAACGTCGAAATCAACAGATTCTGCATGAATATTCTCCGCGTGTTGCTTTTATTTTAGTTCAGCCTAAATGGAATTTGAAATTTAGTTATGCGAAATCATTCGTGGATGCTCCATATTTTTATCGAAACAATACGCTTGATACGACAACAGGAGGAGAAAGTTTACTTTCAGAATACCTTCATTCTTATCAATGTTCTTTTATCGCTAATCATTTGATTCCAAATTTAGAGTTTGATATTAATTTGTTTTATAATAGGGCTACGGATTTTATCGTTCCTGATCGTTTGAATTATACGAATGCAGGTGCATTGGAAAATATTGGGACAGAATTGTCTGCGGCTTATACTTATAAAAAGTTTAAAAGTTGGTTTAATTTGACTTGGCAGCATGTATTGTCTTACGACAAGTATAATGTGAAAGGGAAATCTGTATATAATGTACCTTCCGTTGCTTCTAATATTGTTGCGTCGTATGAACTATTGAAAAATTTTTATGTTAATACTCATCTGAATATTTATTCTAGACAAACGTCTCTTTATGAGACGATGGATTCTCAGGGGAGTGTGCTCTCTAAGGATCTTGAAGTTCCTGCTAGAGCTATTTGGAATTTTGGTTTAAAATATTGTCATGATAAATATGAAATAAATTTTAATGCTCATAATCTTCTTAATAAATCTTATGAGCAAGGTGGAACCAGTATTGCTCCGATTCAACAGCAGGGATTTTGGTTTGATATTAGTTTGGCTTATAAATTTTAATTATTATAAATATGGAAATGAATTCATTAAATTCAGTTGCATCTGTTATAGCGCAAAATATCGTAAAATATGCAGATAAAACAGCGGTAAAAATAAAAGGTGAGGAGATTTCGTTTGCTGCATTAGATCAAATAGCAAGCGATATAATGGATAAGTTTGTTGTTTCTCTAGCTAATAAAATACAGAAAAGTTCAGAATATCTTTCTTCTCATAATATAAAAGTCGGGGTTTATCTTCCACGCGATCGTTATCTGATTCCTGCTATTTGGGCAATTATTAAGGCGGGATATACGTATGTGCCGCTTGATATAGAAACTCCGGTTGAACGTGTGAAATTTATATTGAAAGATTGTGGGGTCTCGGTTATTTTGTGTGAAACTTCTTCTTTGGCACTTTGGGATGATGATGTATTAGCGGTGGATGTCTTATCTGTTGTATCTAATGATGTTCCTCATAAAAATGTGTTATGTGAAAGAATGGATTCATATTCAGAAACTGCTTATATCATTTATACTTCAGGGACAACAGGAAAACCTAAAGGAGTTCCTATTTCTTATCGTTCTCTATTAAACTTTTTGTATACAGTATCGTTACCTGATAATTTTAACATTTCGGCGGAAACGAAGTTGTTATGTTTTGCAAGTATTAATTTTGATGCTTCCATATTGGATATTATGGCTCCATTATATTATGGTGGAACTATTATATTGGCAGATGAAAATCAGCGGCGTGATGTAATGCAGCTTTATTCCTTAATAAAGGATGAAAACATCACTACGGCTCTTCTTCCTCCTTCACTTGTTACTTTGATGCCTGATTTTGATTTTCCTTCGATGGATACTTTAATTATTGCTGGAGAAAAAATGTTACCAAGCATAGTTCAGCGAGCATCTGCATTTCATTATCGGCTTGTAAATGGTTATGGTCCTACAGAAAATACTGTAATTAGTACAATTCGAGAAATGAATTCTAATGTGTCTTGTGAAAATATAGGGCATACAATACCGGGGGTTGTAGGACATGTTCTTCGTTCTGATCTGACACCTGTGGAAATAGGAGAAATCGGTGAGTTATGTTTAGGGGGCGTTCAATTAACTTCAGGGTATATCAATCGTCCTGAATTAAATGAAAGTAAATTTATTTCGAATCCGTTTGTCGACGAGACGGATGCTCCTATTTTATATAAGACGGGGGATTTGGTTCGATTAATGAAAGATGGCAGTTATGATTTTATAGGTCGTAAGGATACGCAAGTAAAATTTAATGGCTATCGTATCGAATTGGAAGAAATATCAAAGGCGATAGAACAATGTAATGGAGTTGTTCAGGCTTGTGTACTTGTTGAATCTAAAGGGAATAATGATTTATTAGTAGCCTATGTGAAATTTGCAAATGTTGTTGATGATAAGAGTGAATTTGAAAAAATACGAAAGCAAATAAAACAATATTTACCATATTATATGATACCTTCTTCTTGGATTGCGATTGAAGAGTTTCCACGTAATATAAATGGGAAAATTGATAGGGTTCGTTTATCGTCTTATGCCCAAAATCAAGAAACAAAGACAACTGAACGTGTTAATTTACATGTTAACCAAAAAGAAGAAATAATGTCCCATGTGGTGGCTAATATCATGGGACAAGATGTCGTTGATGTTGATTGTGATTTATTTGATGACTTAGGAATGACTTCTATTCAAATAATGCAAATACCATTGAGCCTGGAAATGTTTGGCATTTACATTTCTGTTAATGACATATATGTCAATCGTACGATTAGAAGAATACTGAAAAATCATCAAGTGGAATTGAATCATTGGTTCAATGAACCAAAGGTTGATAAGCCTGTCTTGGTCGTTGTTAGTGGTTATACCAGTTTTTCATTTTTATATTCTGACTTTGCCAAAAGGTTGGCAGATTTATATTCAATATTTGTATTTGAGTCGTATCAAGAAGAGGCAAAAGAAGTCGCTTCTTCAAGTGAAGATCTTATAGCTTATTATTTGGATATATTATTGCCTATAGCAAAGCAATATAAAATTGCAGTAATTACAGGGTTTTGTTTAGGTGGTGAGTTAGGTTTGTATTTAGCTGATGAACTTTATAAACGTACTTCAATCTTACCTCATGTTGTTGTTCTTGATGGTGAAGTATATAGAAGTAAAATAAGGGAGGAGTATATTCCTACTTATATGGATTTTCTTCCTGATAAGGTAAATGAACAAAGATTTGACAGGGATATGAGATTAATTGAATCGATGCCGGATTTCCATTATAAAGGAAAGGTTACTTCTATTTTGGCAAATCGTTATGATGACAGTCTGCCTCCTTTCTCTCAGAAATTGAATCCGACTCAATTGCAAATTGATTGTGCGCGTCATTTTTATGAACGTACTCCGGTTATGTGGAAGAAATATTATCCTGATTGTAATTTGTTCTATGTGGATGCGGTTCATTTGTCTTTTTTACGTGCTCCGGAAAATATCAAACCAATTGTAGATTATTTTCGTTCTTTGGTTACATGTTGATTAGCGGATAAATTTTAATTGCGATTATGATACAAAACGAAACGATAGCTAATCTCCTGACGCGGGTTACCGTCAGGAGATTTACCGATGAACCGGTAAGTGATGCAGACTTGCATGTTTTGCTGCAGGCAGCTATGGCTGCGCCCAGTTCTATGAACCTGCAGCCGTGGCATTTTATTGTAGTGCAGGATGAGGCTGTAAAGCAGTGCCTGAAAGACTGTTTGCCGTATGCCAAGATGGTCAATAAGGGTTGTACCGGCATTGTGGTGTGTGGAGATACGTCTCTTTATGACCATGTCAACAAGGTAGACCGCGAAGACAATACGCTTTATTGGGTGCAGGATTGTTCGGCTGCATCCGAGAATCTGTTGCTGGCAGCCCATTCTATCGGGCTGGGAGCTGTATGGACGGGAATTTATCCACTGGAAAGCCGTGTGGATAAATTGCGTGATTTGCTGTCTGTGCCTGTCCATATTGTACCTTTGAACTTGATATTGGTGGGGCATCCGGTCAACATTCCTCAACCGAAGAATAAATGGAACAAAACAAAAATACATTACGATAAATTCTGAACACTTGTATGTTGAACGAAATCTTATTCCATCATGTCGGTTATGTGGTAGCCGATATCCGTCTTTCTGCTGCTCAGTTTGCCCAATTGGGGTATGTAGCTGGAGAGATACTTTACGATGAAGGCTTGCAGGTTGAACTTTGTTACCTGACTAAGGAGGGGGCACCTCTTGTTGAGCTGTACATCAGTTGCAGTCTGGTTCGCTTGAAGCCAATCTGCTTCATGCCAATGGTGTTATGCCGTATCATCTGGCTTACGAAGCTTTGGGATTTGATAAAGCTTGTGAGGAGTTGCTTGCCCAAGGCTATGAACGGTTGTTTGCCCCGGTACAGGTAGGGGCATTGCAGGGCATTCGGATTTGTTATTTTCATCATCCGGATGCTGGTTATATAGAACTGATAGAGAAACGTTGAACGGTATAATGGCAATGTGGCAATTTGTTAATGTGGCAATTTGCTAATGTGGCAATTTGTTAATGTGGCAATTTGCTAATGTGGCAATTTGCTAATGTGGCAATTTGCTAATGTGTTAATGTGCTCTCATATTATTCATTAGCACAGTAAAGCTGCATTTTCATACGGTTTTGTGCGTCAGGCTCAGGAAGCGGTTTGTTACGTTGTTGAGCCGGGTGTGTTGACAATCAGTAACGCTGTTATGTGGGAATATGGTTTTTGGCATGTCACAGTACTTGGCAAAGCTTTTTCATCTATATGCATCGGTGCGCGCAAGTACATGCGGTGACGGACGCAGATAGTTGATAGTCAGTCAGATGATAGCAGACAGTTGATAATCAATGTGCGTAAATTAATCATGCCAATCAGGAGTTAAAGGGGAGTTAGAAGAAGTTATTGTCCGCCGGGCTTTGGGTATCGGTTTCAGAAGCAGGACTATTGACCTTTACCTCCTGAACGAAGTGGTAACTCCTGTGAAACATAACAGCTTTTAATTCCTGATTGGCATGCATTACATTTTTATTTCATGTGTTAAATTGAAAGTCCGGTGTTGAAAATTTGGTGGCAGATGTAGTTGTGAGCCTTCTGGGGCTTTCCCACTTGGACTGGAGGAAATGTTTTTGTGTTAATTTGATAGTCCCTCCTTTTGTTAACTGCTAAATCCTTTAACATAATGTGGTTAAAGTCGTGATGAAAAAGGCTTCAAATGCTTTAGGGAACCGAAATATTTGTTAGAAGCTGTTTTGAATTTATCGTGCGATGATTTGGGATGAGTTTTTGAGGCA